>Ga0255338_1000428_pt1 | contig 142239 bp, 136 predicted proteins | sample MeOH1_35cm_T4_19_FD_203715 | JGI IMG/M metagenome (GOLD analysis project Ga0255338, IMG submission 203715) | Sandy soil microbial communities from University of British Columbia, Vancouver, Canada - MeOH1_35cm_T4_195 | ecosystem: Engineered > Artificial ecosystem > Sand microcosm >... | reverse complement strand
AGCGCTGCGCGCCCGTCCCCAGGCCAAGCCGCTTCGCCGCCACAGAAATCGCCGCCGCCGGGTACCGCCTGCCGCGCCGCGAGAGTGGTGGTATTCCACCGGTGGCGTGCCTACAGTGTTGGCGGCACACCCGCACGCGGATTTGCAAGCGAGGTCGTCGAGCGAAACAAGCGCCCAGCCCACCCCCCGCGGCTTTGCACGCGAGGTAGTCGAGCAAAGTTAGCGTGACCAGGCGCTAGCCGACGAGGGCCGGCGGAGTACACATAGGTCTTTGGGGGCAGCCGCCGAATGCCGCCAAGACGGCAACAGCCCGCGGTGCGGTAGAAAGCGGCCTACCGCTTTCCTCTAATCCGCCGCTTCACCGTCCACGAACACCCGCAACTCGCCCGGTGACATCGCCGTCCAGTTCTCGTTGGTCGTGAGCGGCGCCGTCACCACCACGGCCACCTTGTCCTGCGGCGTGGTGTTGCGCGCGAAGTCGATGGACAGGTCTTCATCGGCTAGGTGAGCGTGCGCGAACGGGTGCTTGCGCTCCACGACGAAGAGGTTGGTGGAGCAATGGGCCCACAATGCCTGACCGTTGGACAGCATGAAGTTGAAGGTGCCGTGGCTCGCGATGCGCGGCGTGAGCTCGCGCAGCGTCAGCGTCAGCTCGTGCACGCTCGGCACGCCGGCGTGTGACTTCGCAAGCTCCTGCATGAGCCAGCAGAACGCGCGTTCGCTGTCCGTCGCGCCCACGGCGCGAAAGCTCGCGTGCAGGCGCGGATGGAAATTCTCGAGGTTGCCGTTGTGCGCGAAGACCCAGTAGCGTCCCCACAGCTCGCGCACGAAGGGGTGGCAGTTCTCAAGCGCCACCGCGCCCTGCGTGGCCTTGCGAATGTGCGCGATGACGTTGCGACTCTTGATCGGGTAGCGGCGGATCAGCTCGGCCACGGGCGAATCGCAGGCCGGCTGGTGGTCCACGAAGTGCCGCAGCCCCGCGCCCTCGAAGAACGCGATGCCCCAGCCGTCGGCGTGGTGGTCGGTTCGCCCGCCGCGCTGGGCGAAACCCGTGAAGCTGAACGTCACGTCCGTGGGCGTGTTGCAGTTCATCCCGAGCAGCTGGCACATGAGGCTATTGTGGCGCGTCCGGCGTCGTGGCGGGGCGGGCTTCGCGTAACTGCCATGCCGCGACCACCGCGAGCGCGCACAGCACCGACAGCATCCAGAACACTTCGTTGAAGGCCACCAGCCGCGCCACGCTGGTCACCGGGTTGGCAAGCGAGTCACCATGCGCGGCGATGCGCCACTCCAGCACGATGCCGCACAGGCTCACCCCGGCAGCGCCCCCGAGCATCCGTACGAAGTTGATCGCGCTCGACCCCTGGGGGATGAGGTTCTTGTGCAGCGAGCGCATGGAGCCCAGGTTGAGCGACGGCAGGATGAAGCCCAACCCGATGCGCCCGAGGATGGCCCACGCCACAAGAACCCAGATGGCCGTGTCCAGGCCGATGGTGACCATCAGCGCGAACGACACCGCCAGCAGCGCCAGCCCGATGCTGACCAGCACCCGCGTGGGCTTGCGGTCGGCCAGCCGGCCCACCAGCGCAATCGTGATGGCGAGGATCAAGCCTGCCGGCAGCAGGATGGTGCCCACGTACGAGGGCGACAGCCCCAGCGCCAGCTGCATGTACACCGGCAGCAGATAGGTGGAACCGAACAGCGCCATGCCATAGATGAAGGCGACGACGCTGCCCATCGCGAAGGTGCGGTGCCCGAACAGCGCGAGATCCATCAGCGGCGCGCCGCCGCGCGCTTTCAAGCGCCGCTGCCAGGCGATAAAGACCACCAGCGCCACCACGGCGCCCGCCAGCAACAGTCCCGCGACGGCGCCGCCGCTGTGCAGCTGCACCAAGCCATTGAGAAGGCAGAGTGTGCCGATCGCACCCAGCAGAAGGCCGCGCCAGTCCAGCGTGCTGCCGCGCTGCGCGGCTGCGCCGCCGGATGCCGTCACCGGCACGAATTTCATGGCGAGCCAGATCGACGCCAGGCAGAAGGGCACGACCATGAAGAAGATCGAGCGCCAGCCGAAAAGGTCAACCAGCACGCCGCCGATGCTGGGGCCGAGCGCCGGCGCGAGTACCACGCCCATGCCGAAGACGCCGCTGGCGCGCCCCTGCTGATCGGGCTGGAAAGTGTGCAGGATGATGATGGCGGGGATGGGTTGCACCACGCCGGCCGCCAGCCCCTCAGCCACGCGCGCGGCCAGCACCAGGCTGAAATCGTTCGAGAACCCGCCGACCAGGCCACCCGCCATCAGCAGCAGCATCGTCGCGACGTAGGTGCGGCGATAGCCGTAGCGCGCCAACAGCCACGGGGTGGTGAGCATCGACACCGTCATCGCCACCATGAAGCCGGAGCTCACCCACTGGGCGCGCTCCTGCCCGAGCGCGAAATGATGGCTCATGTCGGGAATCGCGACGTTCACGATCGTGGACGACATGATCGACGCCATGGTGCCGACCATGACGGAAAGGAGCAGCAGCCAGCGGTAGCGCCGGCCGTGGCGTTCGCTCAAGGCGGCGAGGGTGTCGCCGCCGCTCAAGCCGGTCCTGTGAAAGCAATGCGTGCCATGGGTTTTCCTGAGATCGTGACTGCGCGAGCCTTGAGCGATGATAGAAGCCTTCAACGGAGAGCTGCCTTGAACACCGACCTGAACCCCCACGCGCCGTTGGGCGGGCGCCGCAACAAGGTAGTCAGCGCAGCCGAAGCCGTACGGCTGATCCACGATGGCGACACCGTGGCCACCGGCGGTTTCGTGGGCATTGGCTTCGCCGAGGAAGTCGCCGTCGCACTGGAGGCGCGCTTCCTGGCCACGCGGGCTGAAACCGGTACCGGATCCCCCCACGCGCTGACCCTGGTCTACGCCGCGGGCCAGGGCGACGGCAAGCAGCGCGGACTGAACCACATGGGCCACGCGGACATGGTCAAGCGCGTCGTCGGCGGCCACTGGGGATTGGTGCCTGCGCTGCAGAAGCTCGCCGTGGCCAACGAGATCGAGGCCTACAACCTGCCGCAGGGCGTGCTGTCCCACCTGTTTCGCGACATCGCGGCGGGCAAGCCCGGCACGCTCACGCGCGTGGGGCTCGACACCTTCGTCGACCCGCGCCACGGCGGCGGCCGCATCAACGCCCGCACCACCGAAGAGCTGGTGCGGCTGATGGAGATCGACGGCCAGGAGTATCTCTTCTACAAGGCGTTTCCGATTTCCGTGGGAATCATCCGCGCCACCACGGCGGACCCGGACGGCAACCTGACCATGGAGCGCGAAGCACTCACGCTCGAGGCGCTGGCCATCGCGATGGCGGCGCACAACTCGGGTGGCATCGTCATCGCCCAGGTCGAGCGCATCGCCGAGCGCGGCACGCTGCATCCCAGGCAGGTGAAGGTGCCCGGCGTGCTGGTCGACGCGGTGGTGGTCGCCTCCGACCCAGCCTTTCACATGCAGACCTTCATCGAACAGTACAACCCCGCGTATTCGGGCGAGATCCGTGTGCCGATGGATCAGCTCAAGAAGATGCCGATGGACGAGCGCAAGGTCATCGCGCGGCGCGCGGCACTGGAGCTCAAGGCCAACAGCGTGGTGAACCTGGGCATCGGCATGCCCGAGGGCGTTGCGGCGGTGGCGGCGGAAGACCGCGTGATCGACCTGGTGACGCTCACCGCCGAGCCGGGCGTGATCGGCGGCATCCCGGCCAGCGGCCTGTCCTTCGGTGCGGCCGTCAACAGCCAGGCCGTGATCGACCAGCCCAACCAGTTCGACTTCTACGACGGCGGCGGGCTCGACCTGGCCGTGCTGGGACTGGCGCAAGCCGACGCCGAGGGCAACCTCAACGTGAGCAAGTTCGGCCCACGGCTGGCCGGCGCGGGCGGCTTCATCAACATCAGCCAGAACGCCAAGACCGTGGTGTTTGTCGGCACCTTCACTGCAGGAGACCTATCGGTCACGCTCGAGGACGGAAAAATCCGCATCCTCGGCGAAGGCACCTTGCGCAAATTCGTCAAGCAGGTCGAGCACCGCACCTTCAGCGGCCGCGAGGCGCGGCGCCGCGGCCAGAAGGTCTGGTATGTGACCGAACGCTGTGTGTTTCGCCTCGACGATGCGGGTGGGCTGGAACTGGTGGAAATCGCGCCCGGCGTCGACCTTGACCGCGATGTGCTCGGGCAGATGGACTTCATGCCGTCGATCAGCCCGGAGTTGCGGTTGATGGACGCCGCCATCTTCACCGACGCGCCGATCCGCCTGCGCGATCGCCTGCTGGCCAAGCCGCTGGCACAGCGTTACGAGCTGGATCTTGAACACCGCATGCTCTTCATCAACTTCGAGGGGCTGCACATCGGCAGCAAGGCGGCCATCGCCGAAGTCGAACGGACCGCGACGCACCTTCTCGAGCCGGTGGTGAGAAGCCCTGCGGAACGTGTCGTGGCGGTGGTGAACTACGACAACTTCACCATCTTGCCCGGCCTGGTGGACGAGTACACCGCGATGGTCCAGCGCTTGACCGAGCGCTTCTACAGCCGCGTCACGCGCTACGGCACGGGCGGCTTCCTGAAGGCCAAGCTCGAAGGCCGCGTGGCCTCCTGAGGCTGTCATTGCGGGCTCGATCCGCAATCCATCTTCGTGCGCCGACATGGATGCCGGATCAAGGCCGGCATGACAGCTACTCTTTCTCCGCGCAGGCCCGACAGATGCAGGCCTTGCCCTGGGCCGGGGGAGGAACCTTCCCCAACAAGTCCACGCTGAAGTCCACCTGCGTGCACCAGCAAGGCGGCTGCGCGAGGCTGGTTTTGCGCGCGACCTCGTTGGCGCACGCGTTGACCTGCCCGCACAAGGGGCAGCGCGTTGGGTCGATCGCGGGGGATGTGGTTGGCATGACGGGAGTCTAGCGCCCCACGCTTCAGACCGCGTGCACGCCCAGCTGCCGCTGGATCGCCGCAAGGTCGCACCACACGTTCTCGCGGCGGATCTTGTCGCCTTCCAACTCGAACACGTGCAGCATGCGAAAGCTCACCGGGCCGCTGCGGCCTTCACACAGGAACTGGCGCCCGTCGTTCACGTGGCCATGCCAGACCGTTTCGTCCACGACGAAGCCTTCGCCGTAGAGCCGGCGCACGGGGGTGACGCCCTCGCCCTTGAGGTCGGCGAACAGCCGCTCGTAGAACTGGCGGATGCCGGCGGGTTCACGCAGCACGCCGTAGGGCGAGGGAATGACTTCATGCTCGGCGCCGGGCGCCAGGCTGGCGACGACGCCGTCCACGTCGTCCGTGGCCTCGTACATGAAGTGCTGGTTGATGATCTCGTCGATTTGCTGGGGAGTGGGGTTCATGGTTCTCTCGCTTCGAATGGGTTGTGTTAGACTGCTGTCTACTAGTGAGACAGGAGTATCATAAAGCAATGGAAGTCTCAAAGCAAGAGGATCCGCGCGCCAACCAGAAGGAGCGCACCCGGGCCGCGCTGGTGGCCGCTGCGGCCGGCATGCTGCGCGAGGGCATCGCGCCTGGCGTTGCGGAGGCCGCGCAGCGCGCCAAGGTGTCGCGTGCCACGGCCTACCGCTACTTCCCCACGCAGGATTCACTGCTGGTCGAAGTCACCGCGGTGAACCCCGCGATCGTGCCGGTCGAGGACATGCTGGACACGCTGGAAGGCGCCGATGCGAACGAGCGGCTGCGGCGCCTGCTGCACAGCTTTATCCCTATCGTGCAGGCCGAGGAAATGACGATGCGCACTGCCCTGCGCGCCTACCTGGACACCTGGCTGGAGAGCAAGCGGGAGGGCGCCCCCACGCCGGCCGTGCGCGAGGGCCGCCGCATGCGCTGGCTGGATAAAGCGCTCGCGCCGGTGCGCCAGCAACTGCCGCCCGCCCAATGGCGGCGGCTGCGCGCTGCGCTGTCCTTGGTGCTGGGCATCGAGGCGGTGGTGGTGCTGAAGGACGTGTGCCACGCCAGCGACGAGGAGTCGCTCGCGACGCTTGAATGGGCGGCACTCGCGCTGCTGCAAGCGGGGCTGGCCGGCGCAGCCAAGCCGCGCGCGAAACGCTGAGCCACGCCGTTCACGGCAGCCGGATCCGATCCCAGGCCAGTCATCACGGCATCCGAATACGATGCTGTCCACTAGGTGGCGCGGCGCGACCTTCGGCCTTGCAGGAGATCGCCGCGCACGCCAAGGCCCTGCGCCCGGGGCCGATCCAGGAGTGGATCAAGACGCTGGATTGACCGCGTCTTCGCGATCGAGCGTATTCAGCGCCTGCGCCACCACGCCGTGCATGCGCACCGGCCGCAGGAAGCGCTCGCGAATGAGGCGCTCGCATATGCGTTTGGTCATGGAATGGGGCCGCCCGCCGTGACTCACGAACATGAACAGCGTGCCTCGGGTGCTGGCCCAGATCAGTTGCGCGCGTCGCCAACGCCGCTTGGAGTAAAGATCGACCCAGTCGCCCTCGCGCAGGTTGGCGATGATGGCTGGGGGATCGACGGGTTCCGCCGCTTGCGCCACAGGTTCGGCGGCCTTCTGCTTCTCCTGCAGGGGCGCGGGGGCCGACGCTTCTTCTTCCTCGGCCCAGAGCGCGGCCATGTCCGTCGGCATGGTCTCCTGGAAGCCGAGCGCGTTAAGTTCGCGCGCGCTCATCCACGGCTGGCTGTCGACCGGGGGCTCTTCCTGCTCTTCCGGCGCCTCGGCAATGACGACCGTCGCCGGTATCGGCTCGTCCGCGGCAAGGCGCGCCATGCCCGACTCGCGCGCGTCGCGGCGCGATTTCGCGCGCCGCAGCTTGAGCACGGGGCGGTGCAGCGTCATCAGGTCCTGAAAGAAAGCCTCGTGGGCATCGGGCTCGTGGCCAAGTGAGGCCAGGCCCGCGCGCAACTTGCCGAGCAGCGGCGGCAGGCGCTCGAACAGTTGCGCGGGCTGCCTCAACGTTACTTCGGGCTTGACGCTCCACAGCAGGTCCGACACGACGGCCAGATAACCTTGCGGGTCGATTTGCTTGCCACCGTCCACGAGCCGCGCGTGCGCCAGCACCATGGCCCACGGGCCGAAGAGGAAATCCTGGACCACGGAAGGCACCGCCTCCAGGTCGGAACGCGTGCCCAGTTCCCAGGCGATGCGGTCGGCTTCGGCCTGACGCTTCTCGGCGAACTGCATCGAGCGCAACGCCTGCATGCGGGGGTCGGCCTCGAGCGTGTCCTGCGCGGACCACGATGCCTCCAGCGCCGCCAACGCCGCCTCGAACGGCTGCGCGTCTTCGATGGCGCCGTGGTTCAACTCGTTGAAGCAGCGGCTCATGCCGTCGAAGAACGCGGCGAACTCCGGCCCGAACTCGTCGTTGTACTTGAAGCTGCGCTGCGCCGTGCGCTCCATCAGGCGCCGGCCGGGATGCTGCTCCTCGCTGAAAAATCGCGGATCGACCATCGCCAGACGCAGCAACGACGGCTCGAGCGCCACGATGGCCTCGCGCACCGGCGCCAGCAAGCGCGGGTCCTGCGCGATCTGGTTCACCACCTTGCGCACCAGCTCGAGGCCGAGCACCTGCGCCACGCGTGTCGCGTCCTTGCGCAGCTGCGTGCGGATCATGGAGCGCTCGTGCGAATGCGCGTAGTCACCCCACACCTGACTGTTCAACGTGCTTTGCACGCCGACCGCGCGCTGCGGGCGGTCCACCGGCGGCAGCTCGCGGTACGACTCGGGGATCGCGGGCGCGGGCGCGATGTCGCGTTCACCCTGCGACTCGGCCTTCAGGCGGACGAGTTCGCGCTCCACCTCCACGTAATAGGAGGGCGGCAGCGCCTGTGACGCCTGCTCGCCACCGCCGTTGGTCAGGAAGTCGCGCAGCAACGAATGGCTGATCTGGCGACTGGCGGCGGGGCCCGCTGCCTGCGTGAGGCGGTACTCGGCGGCCTGGACGTTGGCGTCTTTCAGCTGCACCACCAGTCGGCCATACAGCTGCTGCAACTCCTGACCGAGGGGCTCGGCCATGTACTTCATCCACACCGACCCGGTGGCAGCCTTCATGCGCGTGCGCTCGATGAGCGAGCGCAGGCTCTGCGCGAACACCTCCGGCCGCACAGGATTCAGCTCGGGCCGCACGCTCGGAAACCCCATCGCCGTGCTCACCAGCGCGTCGAGCTCGGACACGGGACGCTCGACCATCGGCAACAGGTGCTGGACCAGCCTGGACGAAGCGATCTCCTCTTCGAGGGCCGCGTCGTCCATCAAAGACAGCTCCAGGCCCGAGTCGAAGTCGCTGCGGCGTCGCGCGGACGGGTTCTCATCGGTCTCCTGGCCCACGACGCTGAAGATCGCGCGCAATTCATCCGGGTAGCGGCGGCACCAGGTTGACTGGTGCTCCAGCAACTCGCGCCACGCGTTGCCCAGCTCGGTCTTTTCCTCGGGGTGGACGCACTTCACCTCGGCGTCTTGGAGAACAGTGACGACGTGCTTCAGACAACGCTCCAGCGCCATCGGCGCCGAGTGGGCGACTTCGTCGAAGCAGGACTGCAGGGCGCGGGATTGCGAGACCATGGGTTCGGCAATTTTGAGCATGCAGATGGTCATCTGCATACATTCGCAATATACCGTTACGTTTGGCCGTTGCGCGGTTACCGCGCAACGGCGAACGGTCGGGCGTCAGGCCTGCGCGGCCTTCACCTTCAGCCGCCACGCATGCAGCAGTGGCTCGGTGTAGCCGCTGGGCTGCTCCAGTCCCTTGAAGACCAGGTCGCACGCGGCCTGGTAGGCGAAGGACTTGTCGAAGTTGCCGGCCATCGGCTTGTAGAACGGATCACCCGCGTTCTGGCCATCGACCACGGCGGCCATGCGCTGGAAGGTTTCCTCCACCTGCGCCTTGCTTACCACGCCATGGTGCAGCCAGTTGGCGATGTGCTGGCTGGAGATGCGCAGCGTCGCGCGGTCTTCCATCAGAGCCACGTTGTGGATGTCGGGCACCTTGGAGCAGCCCACGCCCTGGTCGATCCAGCGCACCACATAGCCCAGGATGCCCTGGGCGTTGTTGTCGATCTCCTGCTGGCGCTCGGCGGCCGTCCACTTGGCCTCGGCGACGACGGGGATCTGCAGCAGCCCCGCGAGGATGTCCTCACGCTGCGCGTCGGCGTCGATCTTCTCCATCTCCTTTTGCACGTCGGCCACGTTGACCTGGTGGTAGTGCAGGGCATGCAGCGTGGCGGCCGTCGGCGAAGGAACCCATGCGGTGTTCGCGCCGGCCTTCGGGTGGCCGAGCTTTTGCTCCAGCATCGCGGCCATCAGGTCGGGCATGGCCCACATGCCCTTGCCGATTTGCGCGCGCCCGCGCAGGCCGCAGCCCAGGCCCACCAGCACGTTGTTCTTCTCGTAGGCCTGGATCCAGGCGCTCGTTTTCATGTCGCCCTTGCGGAACATCGGGCCGGCGTGCATGGCGGTGTGCATCTCGTCGCCCGTGCGGTCCAGGAAGCCGGTGTTGATGAACGCGACGCGCGCCGCAGCGGCCTCGATGCAGGCCTTCAGGTTGACGCTGGTGCGGCGCTCTTCGTCCATGATGCCCAGCTTCACGGTGTTCTCGGGCAGGCCCAGCATGGCCTCGACACGGCCGAACAGCTCGGACGCGAAAGCCACTTCCTTGGGCCCGTGCATCTTGGGCTTGACGATGTACACCGAGCCGGCGCGCGAGTTCTTGATGCCCGCCTGGCCGCGGCGCTTGAAATCGTGGATGGCGATCGTGGTGGTGATCACCGCGTCCATGATCCCTTCCGGAATCTCCTTGCCGCCGCCGTACAGGATGGCCGGGTTGGTCATCAGGTGGCCCACGTTGCGCACGAACATGAGCGAGCGCCCATGCAGCGTCACTTCGCCGCCCTTGGGGCTCTTGTAGACGCGATCGGGGTTCAGGCCGCGCGTGAACGTCTTGCCTGCCTTGGTCACCTCCTCGGTCAGCGTGCCTTGCAGGATGCCCAGCCAGTTGCTGTACGCCAGCACCTTGTCCTGCGCGTCCACGCAGGCCACGGAGTCTTCCAGGTCGAGGATGGTGGAGAGCGCCGCTTCCATCACCAGGTCGCTGATGCCCGCTGCGTCGCCCTTGCCGATCGGCGTGTTGCGATCAATGAGGATGTCCACGTGGATGCCGTTGTGGCGCAGCAGCACGGAGGAGGGCGCTGCCGCGCTGCCCTGGTAGCCGATGAACTGCGCGGCGTCCTTCAGCCCGGTGACGGCGCCGTCCTTCATCGCCACGGCCAGCTTGTCGCCCTCGACCTTGTAGCCGATGGCATCGGCGTGCGAGCCCGCAGCCAGCGGCGCCGAGTCGTCGAGGAACTTGCGCGCGAAGGCGATCACTTTCGCGCCGCGCACCGGGTTGTAGCCCTTGCCCTTCTCGGCGCCGCCAGTCTCGGGGATTGCGTCGGTGCCATAGAGCGCGTCGTAGAGCGAGCCCCAGCGCGCGTTGGCCGCGTTGAGCGCATAGCGCGCGTTCAGGATCGGCACCACCAGCTGCGGGCCTGCCTGCAGCGCCAGCTCGGCGTCCACATTGGCGGTGGTGGACTTCGCGCCCGCGGGCGGCGGCACCAGGTAACCGATCTTCTCGAGGAAGCCGCGGTAGGCGGCCATATCGCGGATCGGGCCCGGGTTGGCTTTGTGCCAGGTGTCCAGCTCCGCTTGCAGGCGGTCGCGCTCGGCCAGCAGCGCGATGTTGCGCGGCGCAAGATCGGCCACGATGGCGTCGAAGCCCTTCCAGAAGGCAGCGCTGTCGACACCGGTGCCGGGCAGCACCTTTTCTTCGATGAAGCGATGCAGTTCGGTGGCCACTTGCAGGCCGTGGACGGAGGTGCGGGAGGTCATGGTGTGCTCCAGAAAAAAATAATCAGAAGAAAGAAAGGACGTCGCGCAGGCTAGAGCCGGTGCGCGTGGGCGGCGTGCCCAGTTCCTCGAAAGGCAATTGATAGCGGTTGACCCACAGCGTGCGATAGCCGAACCAGGTGGCGGCCAGCGCGTCCCACGCGTTGCAGCTGACGAAGGCGATCTGCTTCGCGTCCAGGCCCGTGGCAGAAGTGCCCAGCGCGTAGGCGGCGGGGTGGGTTTTGTACTTGCGCACGCTGTCCACGCTCAGCACGTGATCGAGCAGGCCTTCCAGCCCCGCGCTTCGCACGGCGATGCCCAGCATCTCCGGATCGCCGTTCGAAAGAATGCCGGTGACGACACCCCTGGTCCTCAGCGCGACCAGCACTTCCTTGTTCTCGGGGAAGGCCGACAGGTGCCGGTACTGGTTCATCAGCTTGTCTTCATGCGCGGGCGTGAGGTCAAGCGCGAGGCGCTTGCACGCGTAGCGCAGGCCGGCGCGCGTCAGCTCCCAGAACGGCTTGTAATGCTCACCGTCATTGCTGGTGGTGACCAGCCGCGTGTACTCGATCTGCTTGTCGCGCCACAGCACACCCAGCGTCGCGCCTTGGCCGGGGAACAGTTGCTCCGCGAGCAGGCCGACGCTGTAGACGTCGAAAAGAGTGCCGTAGGCATCGAACAGCACGGCCTTGGGTTTTTCCATGGCTGTACTGTATTTGATACTTGAGCGGTTATTAATTGCTGGGCTGGAGGGTTATACGTGACCGAAATGGAGGTAATGACGTCACCGATGCAGCTCCGGAGGCGGAACCAGCCTGCCCCCTGAGGAAATATCGCGCCTGGCCCGGCTTCTTTCCTTCAGGAGTGATCGCAACTCCGGCGTCCATTTGTCGTAGGCGCCGATCAAATCCAACTCTCTGGCCTGAAGCACCTCTTTTCGCTGCTTGAGCTGATTACGGGACAAGGCGTGGTGATCTTTCGGATGAAAATGCTCGGCCGGGTTCCTGCGCTTGGAGCCGGGGAGCTTCGGGTGGGCGCCGGGGTTTGTGACGGGGTTTGCACCAGCGTCCGACGGGGACCGTGTTGCCCTTGGCTTCGAGACGACCCGAACGGGCTGTACTTCGGCTTGCGCGGCATGGACGACAAGCGGCGGCATGGCCTGGCCAGGCTCGGCCAAGGAGGGCTCCTCGACCAGCGCGAGTGCGCGCATGGCCGTCTTTGGCTCGGCGTGCAGGTCAATGCGCGGGGCATTCTCGAAGTCCGCCGGAACGTACTCTTGAAGCAGCTCGGAGATCGACGCGGATTCGTATTCCAGTTGCCCATCGAGCGCATCGTCCAGGTCCGCGAATGCTTCGAGGCGCTCCGCGTTGTGCAACAGGATCTGTATTGCCGATGTGAACCGATATGCGATTTTCCCGCCCCCCGCAGTGTCGATGAACGCATTGGCCGTCTGCGAGACCATGCGCGGAGCGACCTCTGGTTGCGGCGACGAGATGCTTTCAAAGAAGGGCTGGATGGTGTCGCGGGTGCCCTCGAGGTCCATGAAGTTGGGCAAGTGACCGAGCACGACGTATGCTTCTTCGGCCAGCCGCTCGACCTGCGCCCGGGTGAGGAACATCTGCTTGAGTCGTTCAGGGGGGAGACTCAACAGGAGCGCCGTCGCCGGCAGCCCGGCGCCAGCCAGCCTGTCGATGCGCGAATGTCCGCTGAAAAGGTTCTGGCGTATTTGATTCGCGTGTCGCAGCGCGTGATCCGACAACGAGGGATCTTCGTGAACAGCGTCGAACATTCGCGCGACTTGCGGATCGAACACGCACACCTTCGCCGTCATGCGATCCATCAACCCATTCATGTCTGACGCGGTGAAGGGCCTGCCCAATGGATAGCTGGGCGCCCCGACGAGGGGCTTGACGAGGCCGAACTGGAGAAGCAAACCACTGAAGAGCCCCGTGGTCAAAAGTCCGAGTGCGGCGGATTTCTCCTCTGCTCTTGGGTCCATGCCTCCAGGAGTCTTGGACTCCGGCGCATGGGCGGCCCGGGCAGGCAAGTCGCTGTTCGGGGATTGTCTAAGGAGCGCGGTGCCGGCGTCGAGTTCGCTGGCCGGCTGTCCGTACATTCCGCTCAGCTGGTCAAGCAGATTGAGCAACACACCCAACTGGATGTTGTTGCCATTGATGTCATTTCCCAGCTGCTGCAGGGCCCGGTTGACAAATGCATTTGCGAGCCGATGCGCACTGGCCTGGAATGCTTTCAGCTCGGCGGACGACGCCTCCTTGGGTTGCATGTGCGCAAGCTCGGCCACGATGAGGTTGCAAAAGGCCTTTTGCTGCTCCGGCTTGCCCAGGCCGAGGCCTCTCGGCCTGTTCGCATCCAGCGTGAGCTCACCGTTCTTGAACACGATGAAGTGCGCCTTGTTGCCGCTTTTGAGCAAGCGCGCCACAGCCGCCTTAAGGGGCCCCGGCGACGTGCGCGCGGCCGCTTGCCGCGGTGCATCGTCCGCTCCTTTGAAGTCGGCCGAGGGAGCGCCCAGGGGCTGCAGCGCGGTTGAAGACCTTTGCCGTGGGAGAGTAAAGCCGAGTTCGTTGTCGGGCGGCGCGATGACCGGGTGCGAAACATGTCCCTTGGGACTGCTTTTATCCAGCGGCGCGTTCGAAGCATTTTGGACGGGACGCGCTCTTGCGGGACGGCTGGGGCTCATGGCTGTTGGCTTTCTGTTTGCACAAGCTCTGCCAGCCTGCCCAACTTGGTAACCTGAGCCCCTCTTTCGTTCCGGGGGGCGGGCGACCAGCCGCTAACCGCCTCCGGCCTGTTTCGCCACCTTCTCCAGCAACTCGAACAGCAGCGCACGTTCGCCATGAGTGAGCTTCGCGTGCAGCGCGTCCTCCATGTGCCTGGCGATTTTCACGGCCTGCGCGGTGAGCGCCTTGCCTTCCGGCGTGAGGTGCAGGAATTGCGCGCGCTTGTCGGCGCCGCTCTGGGCGCGCCGGATCAACCCTCGCTTCTCCAGCCGATCGAGCACCACACTCATGTTCGGCGCTGAAAGGCTCAACGCGCTCGAGAGCCGCTTTGCGGTGACCTCCTCATTCGCTTCGATGAGGCAGAGGATGGTGAATTCAGCGCGGCGCAATTGCAGCGGCGCGCCGATGGATGCGTAGAACACCTGGTCCGTCGGGATCGACGCGCGCGCCAGGGCGTACCCGAGCAGGTGCTTGAGCGGCTTGTGGTCGAGGGCCATCGCTGCAGTGTAGCCAGTGAAACATGATTACATAAAGCAACTAATAAACGCTGGGCCGAGCGTCATCTAACAGGGGATAGGGTTAATCCTGATCGAGGACAACAAGTTATTAAAAGAAACTAATTGCGGAGACCCCAATCAATCCCTTCATTCCCCCCAGCCTCAAGAGGAGTACGTGTTGACGATCCCCCACAATTCGCGGCCGAAGCCGCAGTCCGCCCTGCGCGCCATGGTTGCACTGGCTGCTCTAGGCGCGGCACTGACCGCCTGCGGCGGCAGCGACGAGCTTTACTCGGAGCCGCTGCCGCAACTGGCCGAGGCGCAGTCAGCCACCTTGGCCAACTGTGTGACCCTGGCCTCCGGCTTCACCCATGCCAACACCAGCTTCACCGCGGCCAACGTCATCGCCGCAGGCACGCTCACCAACGCGGGGCAACCCGTGGGCGAGCATTGCCAGGTTACGGGCAAGATGAACCAGCGCGTGAGCACCGTGGACAACCAGACGTATGCCATCGGCTTTGAAATGCGCATGCCCAAGGCCTGGAACGGGCGCTTCCTCTACCAGGGCAACGGAGGCACCGACGGCGCGGTATCCGCTGCCACGGGCGGCTTCGTGGGCGGTGGGCCGCTGCAGAACGCGCTGCAGCAGGGCTTCGCCGTGATCAGCTCGGACGCGGGCCACAGCGGCGCTCAGAACCCGCTGTTCGGCCTGGACCCACAGGCGCGGCTGGACTATGGCTACATGGCCGTCGGCACCTTGACGCCAATGGCCAAAGCCATGATCAAGGCCGCCTACGGCAAAGGCCCGGACCGTTCCTACATCGGCGGCAGCTCCAATGGAGGTCGCCACACGATGGTGGCCGCCGCGCGATACGCGAGCGAATACGACGGCTACCTTGCGACATCCCCCGGCTTCAACTTACCCAAGGCTGCCGTCGCGCAGCTGTATGGCGCGCAGCAGTGGGTCAAGGTGGCAACGGACATCAACAACCTGGAAACCGCCTTGCCGCAGACCGAGCGCAAGCTCATCGCCAACGCCATCCTGGCCAAGTGCGACGCGCTCGACGGCGTGGCCGACGGCCTGGTGCAGGACGTGCAAGCCTGCCGCCCCGCCTTTGACTTGAACCGCGACGTACCCACCTGCAGCGCAGCGCGCGACGGCACCTGCCTCACCTCGGCCCAGAAGGCGGCCATCGGAGACGTCTTCACGGGCGCGCGCAACAGCAAAGGGGAGGCGCTGTATTCGCGCTGGCCCTACGACCCGGGCATCATGCAGACGGGCTGGGCCGATTGGAAGTTCCGCAATTCCGTCGGCGCCGCGCGCGACCCGGTGGCCGTTGCCTTCATCTTCTCCTCGCCGCCGGAAAGCGCCGCCGTCCTGCAAAACACGCTGGGCTATGCGCTGAACTTCAGCTTCGACAACGACGCGCCGAAGATCTTCGCCACCAGCGGCATCTACGGCGAAAGCGCCATGTCGTTCATGACCCCACCCAACCCGACACAGCTGGACCTGCTACGCAATCGCGGCGCAAAGATGATGGTCATCCACGGCACGTCGGACCCGGTGTTTTCCGTGGACGACACGACAGCCTGGTATGAGGCGCTGGACGCGCGGTACAACGGCCATGCGGCCAACTTCACGCGCTTCTATCGCGTCCCGGGCATGGGCCACTCACGCGGCGGCCCGGCCACGGACCAATTCGATGCGCTGACGGCGCTCGTGAACTGGGTGGAGAAGGGCCAGGCGCCCGACCGCATCATTGCCACCGCGCGCGGCGCCGGCAATGCAGGCGGCGTCAATGCCGAAGTGCCCGCCGACTGGGCGCCCAACCGCACTCGCCCGCTCTGCCCCCACCCGCTGATCGCACGCTACAAGGGCGGCGACAAGGAGCAGGCCTCCAGCTTCGCCTGCGAGCGATAACCCAGGCGCAGCATGTAGTACAGGACGCCGCCGCCGCGTCGGCAGGAGTCGCCTCCGTGTGCCATTCATCGCAGACAGTTGGCCCCGGTAGCGCCGAAGCCGCCGATCATGCGGCATCACCTACTCGCGACCTGGACACCTTATGCGGCTTTCCCAATTCCTCACCGAGAACGCGGAGGAGATTCTCAAGGAGTGGGATGCCTTCGCCGCAACCGTCACCCACGAGGGCAAGGCGCTGGACAAGAAGGCGTTGCGCGACCACGCGGCGGAAATACTTCGGGCGATGTCGAGGGATCTGGCGACCCCGCAATCGACCAGTGAACAGGAGGAGAAGTCGAAGGGGTTGGCCGTGCGCGCGAGCGCGCGCAGCGCTGCGGAGACACACGCGGACTCCCGCATGATGGCCGGGTTCGCGATCGACGCCATGATCACGGAATACCGCGCGCTGCGCGCGAGCGTCCTCAAGATATGGAGTGCGTCCGGCGGCGGAACGACCACCGACGACCTGCGGGACATCACGCGGTTCAACGAGGCCATCGATCAGTCCATCGCGGAATCGGTGGGTCGCTACACACATCAAACGAAGAAGTCCACTGACCTGTTTCTGGGAATTCTCGGCCACGATATCCGCAACCCGCTCGGCACCATCATGATGGCGGCCGAAGTGCTGATCCGGTCCGGGAAGATCAGTGCCAAGGCCGCGGCGCCGATCGTCAACAGCGCGGTGCGGATCAATGCCATCATCGAGCAGGTCGTCGACTTCACCCGCGCGCAAAGCGAGGGGGTGATGCCGGTCGAGCGCACGCCCGGCAACCTCGCAGACCAGCTATTCAAGGTGGTCCAGGAGACCCAGGTGCGTTATCCGTCGCGCACGTTGCAGCTTCGCAGCGCGGGCAATTTCGATGGCAGCTGGGATGAGGGGCGTATTGGGCAACTTCTGTCGAACCTCCTGGGCAACGCATTTCTCTACGGTGCGAGGGAGGGGGCCGTGACCGTCGACCTGTCATCCACTCACAAGGAAGTGATTTTCTCCGTGCACAACGAGGGATCGCCGATCCCGCAGGGGGATCTGGGCAGGATATTCGAGCCGATGGCGCGCGGGTCGCTGAGCGAATACGGCGGTGAACGGCGCGAACCGTCGGGGCTGGGCCTTGGCCTGTACATCTGCCGCGAGATCGTCCTGGCCCATGGCGGCACGCTTCAGGTGGAGTCTTCCGCCGAAGAAGGCACGACCTTCCTCGTCACCATGCCACGCTTCGCCGTGCTCGCGGAGAGTTGACCGAGCCCTCGGCCTTCCGGGAATCGGCGGGACAGGCCACTAGCTCGCCTGGAGCACGCGAATCAGTGCGTCGATCACGTCGTTGCCATCGGGGGACTTCAGGCGATGCTGCTTCAGGGAGCGCGCAAGGTCTGACCGTCCCAGTACCCGGTGGTCGGAACGAATCAGAATGCCCGCGATCGCACGCTGCACATCCACCGACCGGGCTAGCGGGAAAAGGCGGGTGATTTCCCGCAGGCTTTCCGGGTCCGCCACGCGTTGCCGAGCCAGCGTGTCCAGGGCGCGCACCTGCGCATCGGAGGTGGGCATGCGCGCGATGGCCGCTGCGACGGCGCGCAGTTCGCCTACGTCGGTCAGTGGCCGGTGCCGCAGGTAGACCTGCGCAATCGCAATATCGTCGGCGTTGGCACTTGTCAGTGCGCGAACGACGCGCGCATGCGCCTCGGCGCTTCCCAGGCATGCCAGCACGGCGGCCGGTGCCACCTTGCCGGACTTCACCACGCCCGCGACCAGTGGTTGGAGCGCGGGGTCTCCTTCGCTTTCCCGTCCGCGCGCGCAGGCGAGCTCCACCTCGTCCCTGCCCAAGCGGTCGCGGGCCAGCTGGTCCGCAATCATGCGCATGAATTCGGTTTGCTCCTGCGCCGGCGTCAGCCACCCCAGGTTTCTTGCCAGCGCCATCATGCGGGTGCGGACGGCCGACTCGTCGGCGTCGCGCGCAAAGCCGAGGTAACGTTCGCGCGCAACATGGTCGTCGGCGATCGCAGCGAAAGCCGCAGCCGTCTTCGGTGCGAGGCGCTGGGGCAATGGGATGGAGGCGATGTAGCGCTCGAGGTGATCCAGGAACATCCGCACCTCGGCCATGTCCCGCTGCAGCAACTCGCGCATGAAGCCGACCTTCTGTGCATCCGAGAGCCGATCGTCCACGAAGTGGCAGAGGTCGCTGCGCAGGCGCGCTTGCGTGTCCGCATCTCTCAATCCGGTGGTCACCGTCATCGAGCTTGGCGCGAAAAGGCCCAGCAGTCTGGCGCTCACTTGCCCGCCGCCGACCTCGCCTGCGGGTGCCGATTGGAAGTAGCGTTCAAGCACTGGCCTTGCCGAGCGCCCGAGCGGCGCTTTGGACGAAAAGCCGTAGATGACCGGCACATTCCTGAAGATGTTCCGCATCCGGTCCCGGTTGCTTTCGCCGTGCCGCTCGCTCAGCAGCTCCGATAGCCGCGCGGCGTCCGCCGCGGAGTGGCCCGAGCGAAGGAGGCTGCGCACGATCTCCGCCGACGCGTTGTATCGCGGCTCCGGCTTCAATGTGTTGCAGCCGAACAGATAGACTTCCTTGAGCTGCGAAAACACCCCCGGACAGGACTCGCTGCACGAGGAGCGCTCCATCTCCTCGACCGACAGGTATTCGCCGGTGTCCAGGCGATCGGTATAGAACTCCTCACCGCCGTCGAAATGACCGGAGATGATGAGCGCATCGCATGAAACGCGCTGCTGGCAGGCGGAGGCCAGCCAGTCCGGCCTGCCGCGCTCCACCAACTCGACGAACCTATATTCGCCAGGCGGCAGATGCCGCTGGAACGTTTCCTTCTCATCCGGCGAGTTGACCGTGATGGTGCACACGGTCTTGGGAGCGGCGTTCGCACCGAACGACCAGGCGGCGCCGAGGCACGCTGCGAGGAGCACAAGTTTGCGCAAATTGGACTGGGGCATGTAGGGGGAGGTGCGCCGCTGAACGACTTGGCGCGTTTGAGTATTGCACACGCCCCGCGTTCGGGCTCACATGTAACGCGCTGCAACTGCGCCGGCTGCGACGTGCTCAGGGCAATTGCAGACGGCGTATCAGCGCGTCGACCATGTTGTCGGATTCGGAGGGTTTCAGACGGTCTTCGTGCAATCTGCGCAGCAGCTGCGGACCGGCGATCGACCGGGGGTCGGCGCGGATCAATACGCCCGCGATGGCGTTCTGGACCGGCCACGATCGGGTCTTGGAAAAGAGCTGCGTCAGCGTATCCAGGCTTTCGCCATCCGAGAGATAGTGCTGGGCCAGGACGTCGAGCGCGCGGACCTGCGCCTCGGATCCGCTCATGCGGGCGACGGCTGCGGTGGCCGCGCGCAACTCATTGACGTCCGCGATGGGCCGGTGATGCAGATAAACCTGCGCGATCCGGACATCCGCGTCCGCGGGGCTCACAAGTCCCATGAGCACGCGCGCATGGGCTTCGGTGCTGCCCATGCAGGCACGAACTGCGGCGTGCCCGACATCGTCGCGCCGGCCCCCGGAGGGGACGAGTTCGCCAAGCGCGCCATCGAGAACATGGTCCTTGTTCAGCGTGCAAGCGAGGTCCACGTCCGTCCCGACGATCGCCTCGCGGGCCAGCAGTTCGCCCAGCATTCGCACGAGTTCATCGCGGCGTTGCGCGGGCGACAGCCAGCCCAGGTCGTGTGCGACGTTGATCATGCGCGCCCGTACCTCGGGTTGGTCGGCGTCGCGCGCGAACGCGAGATAGCGCGCGCGGGTCCCCGTGTCGTGCGCGATCCCGTCGAGCGCCTTTGCAACCTCGGGTTCCTGCCGCATGCGGCCGTCGAGCGCCGCCGCATACCCTTCGATGCGATCGAGAAGCATCCTGGCTTCCGCCATCGGCCTTTGCAGGAGCTGATGAACGAAAGCAAGCCTTTGCGCATGCGACAACCTGTCATCGGCGAACTTGCACACGTCCTGCCGCATGTCCGCGTGCGGATCGGCGTCGGTCATGCCACGGGTCACCACCATCCCTTGGGGCGCGAATTGCGCGAGCAGGCGGCTGCTGGCGTGACCCCTGCCGATTTCTCCGGTGCCGGTCGCTTGAAAATGGCGGCTCAGCGTGGACGCCGCCGTCGGGCCCAGGGGCGCCGCCGACGAAAAGCCGTAAATCACCGGAACGTCCTTGAACACCAGCCGCATCCTGTCGCGGCTGCTCTCGCCGTGTCCTGAACTCAACAAGCGCGCGAGTCGGTCGGCCTCCACGGGCGAGCGCCCTTCGCGCACGAGACTGCGTGCGATCTCCCCCGAGGCGGGATGTTGCGCATGCGGGTTCAGCGTGTTGCAGCCGAACAGATAAACCTCTTTCAACCGGGAAAACAGGCTCGGACAGGAATCCGAGCAGGAAACGCGTTCGAGTTCGCCTATGGGCAGGAATTCGCGCGCCTCCAGCGCATCCGAAAAGAATTCATTGCCAGCGCCGTAGTGGCCGGAGATGACGAGCACGTCGCAGGCGATCGCCGCGTGGCAGGCCGAAGTCAGCCAATCGGGGCGGTGGCGCTCCACGAGTTCAACGAACTGGTACTTCGCCGCGGGCAGGTGACGTCGAAACGCCTCCTGTTCGTCGGCGGAATTGACAGTGATGGTGCACACCGTCTGTTTTTCGGCCAACACGGGCCCCGGCGCCAGCCAGGCCGCCGATATGCAAAGAAAGAAAAGGACGTTCGCGAGCGAGCGCATGGGCTGGAGCAGCCCGTAAAGTCACTTGGTTGCTGCGTCTTTCAAGTCGGCAACAGCTTCCTTCAGATCGCCAACGCCTTTTTGAATCTTGCCCTTAGCCTGCTTTTTCAGCCCTTCGGCCTGCTGCTTGTCGCTACCGACCAGCTTGCCGACTTCTTCCTGGACTTTGCCAGCGATGTCCTTGGCCGCGCCCTTCACCTGATCTTTGTTGACGGTCATGATGGAGTCCTTGACGGGTTTTCGACAACCTACAGCCTGCCCATCAGCAGCAGTACGAGAACTATGAGCAGCACCACCCCGAGAACACCGGTGGGTCCGTAGCCCCATTTGTTGCTGTGCGGCCAGGTTGGAAGCACACCGATGAGCATCAACACCAGAACTATCAGCAGAATTGTTCCAAGGCTCATTTCATTTCTCCCAGTTCAGCCAATCGCAGTCATTGATTAATAGGACACGCCTGGACCAAAGGTGTTGACTGAGATCAAAGCTTGCTTATCGCTCACGCCCTGCGCTTGCAAACTTCGTCACCACGCCGTACGACAACTGCGTCCTTGTCATGCCCTCGTTGCGGCAGACTCAACGCGCCGGCGCGACCACGGGCCAGCCGCGGCGAACCCACTCCGACATGCCCCCTTGCACGTAGCGCACGTGCGTGAAGCCGCGTTGGCGCAACGCCTGCGCGGTGGCGCTGGAGCGGTTCTGGGTGTTGCAGATGAGGAGCACCGGCCGCCGCGGATCGGTGGGGATTTCGGCCAGGCGGCCGGCCAGTTGCCGCATCGGCAGCAACTGCGCTCCGCGGGCCACGCCGGAAGCGTGCTCCGCGGGCTCGCGGATGTCGATCAGCACCGCCCGCCCTGCCTCGTGCTCGGCGCGCGCGGTCGCGAGGTCGACGGACTCCGGCACTTCGGCGGCGACGCGGGTTGCCGCGAAGGCGCCGCAAGAGAAAAGCACGCCCAGGGCGTAACGGCGATCGCAGTGGGTCAGGTTTTTCATCTCGGTCATTTTCCTCCCAAAGCACCCGCTGACTGAAGTCGCTCCATCAGCGTAGCGCGTGAAACCTCACCCACGCGCACGCTCACGAGCACGCCACTGGCATCGAAGAACAATGTGGTGGGGAAGCCGGGGGTCTTGAAGTGCGCTGTCGTCTGATTCGTGGCATCCAGCAACACGTTCCTCAGAGGTAGTTTGCGCATCTGCAGCCAGCCATGCACGCGCTCGGCCGACTCGCCGGCGTTGACAAAGACGAAATTCACGGCGGGGTGGTCCAGTTGCGCCTGATGCAGCACCGGCATTTCCCGAACACAAGGCGGGCACCACGTGGCCCATAGGTTCACAACGGTCGGTTTGCCTTTGAAGTCGTCGAGCTTGACTGGCGTGCCGTCGATGGAAATCAAGGCGATGGGCGGCAGCGTCTGTCTTTCGGCCGTCCCGAAGTTCAGTGCGAGCGTGCCAACGCCCCAGATGACCGCGCCCGTTGCCAAGGCGGACCACAACGGCGTTCTGATCCTGGGTCGCCGCAGCTGACGCACGAAAGCAAAGAGCGCCGCACCGATGAACCCGGCAACCGGAGTCCAACCGCCGTCTCGAATGTCAACGATGCCCAACGGAGAGGCCAGGTACGCCTCGCGATACTGGGCCACAAAGGCAAGCCTCGCTGCAACGAGGCCCACGATGAGTGCTTGCCAAAGCAGGCTCTCGACCTCGGGCGCGCTCGACCGGCTCAGCTGCCGTCCAACGACAAAGGCAGCGGCAGCAGATCCGAGTACGAGCAGCAGGGAGAAGGAAAAGGCCAGAGGCCCAATTTGGATACCAGGGCTCATGGTGATCAAGATACCCTATGAGAGCTCATGCATATGCCTGCTGCGCCGCAATCGCACAAACACAACTGGCGTCGCGAGCCGGGCTGGCCTACAGTGGCCTTTCAGCACCATAAGGAACTGCCAAATGCCGATTCGTATTGCATCATTGACCAAAAGGATCTCGGCCAACGGACAAGCGCTGCATCGCGCGATGATGAGCCGAAGGGAAGCGGGTGGGGCGGACGATTCGCCATCCGAAGCCGAGGCCGCCCTGATCGAGGAGCGCCGGCTGCTCAAGGAAGAGCAGGAGCAGCGCAAGAAGGAGGCGCAGCAACCCGGGCCCAGCGCCCTCGACCGGCTCGTGCGGACGCATCATCCCCAGGCCAAGGACAAGCCGAAGGTGCGCCAGGAAGCGCACGACGCCGAAACCAAGAAGCCCAAGCCGCGCAGCACGCGTGCCCAGAAACATGCGGAGAAGGCAGCGGCGCTGGAGGCCGCGCGCAGGTCGCCGAAGAAGCCGGCGAAGTGATCTCAGGCCGCTTGCGTCGTGTGGCGTTGCAGCGCCCGCGCAAAGGCCCAGGCCGCGAGGGGAACCCCCACGACCGTCGGCAGCAGTAACCAGGCGGGGCCGCCATGGTCGAAGGCAAGCCCGGCCAGCGTCACCCCCACGGCCTGACCGGTGAAGAGGCAGAAGGCGAAGATTGCCACGGCGCTGCCGCGGACGGCCGGCGCCATCTGCGTGGCATGGGTTTGCAGCGTGTTGTGAAACAGGTAGGTGCCGATGCCGACTGCGAGCGCAACGGGCCCTGCGATCCAGCTCAACGGCGAAAGCAGGAAAGCAAGGAAGCCTAGCCCGACCATGGTGCCCCCGACCAGCACCATACGGCGTTGGCCTAGACGCTTCACCAGGATCTTGGCACTCATCGCGTAGATCAGCCCGCCCACGGCGTTCAGCGCCAAAAGCGCCGATACCAGGGTTAGAGACAGTCCGAAGCGCTGGTGCAAGTAGGCGGGCAGGTAAGCGGCCGGTCCCAGCAGCAACACACCTTCGGCAAGTGCCGCGGCCAGCACCCATCGGGCCCATGGGGTGCTGACCACCACGCGCAGGCCGTCAAGGAAGTGCCCCGTGACGGCGCAAGCGACGGGGGCCGGCGCTGCGCGCAAGTGTCTGACGAGCAGCACCGCCACCACGGCGTAGCCTGCCGCGAGCGTGACGAACGCACCGCGCCAACCCCAAGCCAGGTCGGCAAAGACGCCGCCGGCCAGTTGCCCCGCCATCATCCCCGACAAGGTGCCCAGCAGAAACCTCGCCAGCGTCGGCTGCCGATCCTCGAATGGCACAGCGTCGCCGATCCAGGCCATGGCCAGCGGGATGATCCCGGCGGCCGCCATGCCCCACGCAACGCGCGCCAGCAGCAAGGTGTCGAAGTCCGGAGCGGCGGCCGACGCGAACGCCAACACGGAGCAGCCACCGACGGCAACGGTGACCATGCGCGCCTTGCCGAAACGGTCTGCCAGGGGCCCAAACACCAGCTGCATCAGTCCGTACGCGACCGCGAAAACGATGACGGCGCTGCCGGCCTGGCCGGTGGTGAGCTTGAAGTCCTGCGCCAAACGCGGGATCAGCCCGTCGCAAACGCGCAGCGCGGCGCCGCTGAAGAATGCCGCGAAGGCGAGCAGGGTGACGAAGTGCATGAGAGCCCGAAGGAGCACGGACTCTAGCATTGGCGGCCGCAAAACCCTTCAAACCCACAGCGGCCGCGACCATGGCGCGCACGAGTTGCGTTGCCTGCTCGCGTTACGGCCTTCCCGACACGGCCGACCTGCTGCGATCAAAGTGCGTGGCTGCAGTTGCCCATCCCGGCCTTCACCGTATCGGGCGCGGTGGGCACACCGTCGTCTACCGGGGTCGAACTCTGCCGGAAAGCGGCTTCCGTCGGCACTGCGACCGCGCTCGCGGCGAGCGGCGCCGGCGCGGCGGAATCCTTCGCGCTCAAGAGCGGTGACACCGACGGGGGAGCGACGATCGCCGCTACGGCCAAACCCCCGATGAGCGCCGCCGCGACGGCGCCGGCCCAGCGTGGGCGCATGCGATCGAGGTTCTGCGGCGCTGCCGTGTCGCCGGCTTGCGCTCCAGCTCGCTGTTCACGGATCAGATAGCACATCGCAGTCTCCTTCACTACGAAATTCGCAAGTATGGTTCGCCTTCGCGCGGATGCAAGTTGATCGGGGCCGTCGTCTTCACCGTAACGACTGTCTCTGCTATGACCGCAATTCAACGATGCGCCGGCTCGCTTCTTCGGCTGTGCCAGTCGGCGCTACCCGGCCTGCCCGAACGATTCCAATCGTTGGATTCCGCTGCGCAAATGCGCGCGCGCCGCTTCGCGCGCTCCGTCGGCATCGCCGCGCCGGATGGCGTCGTAGATCGACCGATGCTCGGCCTCGACATCTGACAGGCGTCCGGCTTGCCTGCTGTTATGACGCGTGATCGTCAGCTGCTCCCGCAAATGGCGTTCGAGGAAAGCCAGGAAGTTCCGGTAGACGCTGTTGTTGGTGCACTCCGCGATCGCCCGATGGAACTGGAAGTCTTCCTGCACCCCATCGCGACCCTGCTCCATCGCTGCGACCATGGCGTCGATGGCGGTGCCCACGGCGCGCACCTGCTCCGGCGTGCCGCGCTCTGCGGCCAGTGCGGCGCCTTCGGCCTCCAGTCCCAGGCGCAATTCGAAGAGCTCGCGCACGTACGTGCGAGTGTCCTCACCGCTGGCGGCCAGGCGGAACGGCAGCGCTTGCAGTGACTCGGCGACAAAGGCACCCAAACCCGGGCGTGTCATCACGAGCCCGTCCGAGCGCAGGCGGGCAATAGCTTCGCGCACCACAGTGCGGCTGACGCCGAATTCGTCGGCAATCTGCGACTCCGCGGGCATCCGCTCGCCCGGCGCGATTTCGCCGGCGACGATCCTTTTGCACAGGAGCGTGTGAAGTTGATCCGACAGCGCGGTGCTGCGGATCATCTGGCTGGAGCTCATGGGGTGATGATACGGGTTGATCGCGACTTGTACGGCTGTATGATAGCCTGACTGCCGTACATCTATCCACAGTCAGGAGATCCCGTGAAACCTACTTCCTTTTTCGTGCGCGTGTTCCTGGGTATTTGCATGGCGGCAACCGCCACATTGAGCTCGGGGCAGGCGTACCCGACAAAGCCCATCCGCGTGCTCGTCGGTTTCCCGCCTGGCGGCGGGACAGACATGCTGGCGCGTTCCATGGGGATAGAGCTCTCGAAGGCGCTGGGCCAGCCGGTCGTGATCGACAACAAGGGCGGCGCCAACGGTGTGATCGCAACCGCCGAGCTGGCCAAAGCAGCGCCCGATGGACACACCCTGATGATGACGATCTCCTCTCACGTGACGAATGTGCTGCTCTATCCGAAGCTGTCTTATGAATTGAAGGACTTCCAGCCCATCTCGCTGGTTGCAACGTCGCCCTTCGTGCTGCTCGCACATCCCGCTTTTCCGCCCAACACGGTCCAGGAACTCGTTGCGCTGGCCAAGAAGGAGGGTCGGAAGGTCAACTTCGGATCGCCCGGCGCCGGTTCGACCCAGCATCTGTCCGTGGAATTGATGGACGTGATGGCCGGCATCGAGATGACGCACATTCCTTACAAGGGGGGTGCGCCTGCGCTGAACGATCTGCTCGCTGGCCAGGTGCCGTTGATGTTCCTGACAACCGTGCAAAGCCTGCCGTATCTGAAGGACAAGAGGGTGAAGGCGCTGGCCGTCAGCACCGCCAAGCGCACGCCAGTGCTTCCCGATGTGCCCACCATCGCCGAGTCCGGCGTGCCCGGCTACGAGTCGGACGTGTGGTTCGGCTTCATCGCGCCTGCAGGAACGCCGCAGCCGATCGTCGACCGCCTGCACGCGGAAATCGTGCGCATCGTCAAGACGCCGGAGATGCAGAAGAACTTCGCGCAGCAGGGCGCAGAGGCCGTGGGCAACACGCCGGACCAATTCGCCAAGCTGATCCGGGACGAACACACGAAGTGGGCCGCTCTCTTCAAGCGCACAGGCATCAAGGCCGAGTAACCGAGAGCCATTCAATGCCAACGATCAAGTCCGTGTCAGTCTGCATCGCCAGGGTGCCGCTCGACAGCCCGGTGTCCTTCTCGACCCGCGTGGTGCAGGCGCGCGAATACTGCCTGGTGCGAATCCGTTCAACCGATGGTCAGGAGGGCGTCGGCTACTGCTATGCCGTCAACCGCTCCGGACGCCTGCTCGCGATGGCCGTCACCGACCTGCTGGCACCGCTGCTGATGGGCCAGGAGTCGCTGCGGGTCGAGGGCCTTTGGCGCGACATGTACCAGGAGGCGCTGCTGCAGGGGCGCGCCGGCGCCGTGATGCGAGCGCTCTCTGCGCTCGACATTGCGCTGTGGGACCTGAATGCGCGCTCGGCTGGCCTGCCGCTGTACCGCTACCTCGGCGCCGTGGCCCACGACCGTGTGCCCGCGTACGCGAGCGGCGGCTACTACTGGCCCGGCAAGACCGCAGCCATGCTGGGCGAAGAAATGGCCGGGCATGTGCGAGAGGGTTTCAAGGCCGTGAAGATGAAGGTCGGCCGCGAGAGCCCCGAAGTCGAGGAGCAGCGCGTCGCCGCCGTGCGCGAGGCGATCGGGCCCAACGTGCACCTGATGCTGGACGCCAACAATGCCTGGGCCGACCTGCCCACGGCGTTGACTTATATGGAACGGCTGGAGCCATACCGGCCCTATTGGATCGAGGAGCCGTTCTCGCCAGACGATATCGACAACCACGCGCGCCTGGCGCGCGCGACCCGCGTGACGGTGGCGACCGGCGAGATCGAGGCCGGCCGCTGGCGGTTCAAGGACCTGATCGAACGGGGCGCGGCAACCCTTCTGCAGACCGACGCCACCGTCTGCGGCGGCATCACCGAATGGCGGCGCATCGCGGCCACCGCCGCGAGCCACGGCATCAGCGTCTCGCCGCATGCCTGGCACGACGTGCACGTGCATCTGGTGGGTGCGACGCCCAATGCCACCTATGCGGAGTGGATGCCGGACGACACCATCGTGAACTTCCGTCGCGTGATCGATCGACAACTCCAGCCCGCCAACGGCGATTTGCTGCTGCCGCAGGAACCCGGCCTCGCATTCCGTTTCGACGAGGCGGCGATAGAGCGATACGGCAACCTCTATCCGGGCGAAAAGGACCGATGGATGACCGTGCGTTGATGCGGCGGCCGCTGGGGCTGCTGCTCTCCGAGGCAGTGGACCGGGAACAAGGCGAGCGCATTGACGCGGTGGCCGCCGCAGCAGGTGTGCCGCTGCGGCGCTGGACGATGTCGCGCGCGGCCGACCAGCTCGCCGCCATCGATCTCGCCTTCTTCTCGCGCGAGTTGTACGAGGGCAGTTCGTTGCGCAAGCCCGGACCCGCGTCCGACGCTTTCTTCGCGCTGGCAGACGCGGCGCCCCATCTGCGCTGGCTGCACGTCTGCTCGAGCGGGCTCGACCTGCCGCAATACGGGCCAACGCTGGCGCGTGGGGTGCGTGTCACCGGATCGTCGGGCACCACCGCGGTGCCGATCGCGCAGAACGTGTTGGCGGCCGTGCTGGCGCAATCGCGCGGATTCACCCATTGGCTGCAGGCGCAGCGGGAGCATGCATGGCGGCCTCTGGTGGGCGCGGGCCGCCCTCGCGATACCGCCGGACAGCGGGCGATCGTGATCGGCGCCGGCCCGATCGGCTGCGAGATCGCTCGCCTGCTCGGTTTGGTCGGATTCCATACGACCGCTGTTCGGCGCGAGGCCCGGCCGACGAAGCCGTTCGACGAGACAGTCGCCTTCGATGCGCTCGACGCCCTCCTGCCGGGCTGCGACTGGCTGGTGCTCGCGCTGCCGCTCACCGACGAAACACGTGGCCTGATCGATGCCCGCCGTCTCTCGCTGATGCCGCCCACGGCCCGACTCGCCAACATTGCTCGCGGCGAACTGATCGACGAGCCGGCGCTCGCCAGAGCGCTGCAGGACGGGCGCCTGTCCGGCGCTTATCTCGATGCTTTCGGCGAAGAGCCGCTGCCGGCCGGCTCGCCTTTCTGGTCACTGCCGAATGTGTGGGTCACGCCCCATAACAGCTCCGCTTCGCAAGGACATGAACGACGCGTCGTCGACAGTTTCCTCGCCGAACTCGGTTCCTGGCTGCGCATGCAGCCCACGTCGCCTCTTTAACTCCGATTCAGCACATCATGAAAATCACCTCCGTCGAAACGCTGGAACTCGTAGCCCCGCTGGAGCGGCCCTGGAAAATCGCCACGGCCGAACCTGTTGACGTTCGAGGATATGTACATCAAGAACCCCTTGCATTCGGTGCTGCGCGATCCCTTACCGCGCCAGGCAGATGGGCGCATCGGCATGCCCGAAGGCCCGGGCCTCGGCGTCAGGCTGGACGATGCGGAGCTGGCGCGTTATGGACGAGGCTGGCGTATCAGCGCTGGCTGAAGCAAGGTGGGTGTTCGCGGGCTGCAAGCACCCGCACCGGCGGCCGCGCGCGCGTGAATTTGGCGCCCAGTCCGAAGACATGCCGAAAGAACCGGTGCTCCACGTCGAGAGCGATCCCGGCGTAGTACACGCCAGCCTCGCTCAATCGAGCGACGAAGCAGGGAAGTGCAGATGCTGGCGGCTGGCAAAACTACGGTTCTCACCGGTTACGGGGTCGCGAAACGCGATGCTTTCCGCGAGCAGCCGCAGTGGGTTGTCGACCTTGTCACCGCCTGGAGGCAGCAAGTTGGGATAGATGCGATCGCCCAGGATGGGCAGCCCCAGGGCCGCCATGTGCACCCGCAACTGATGCCGCTTTCCGGTGAGGGGGCGAAGGCGGTAGCGTCCATGGGCGCCGCGCGTTTCCAGCAATTCGATCTCGGTCCGGGCGTTTGGCTTTTTCGACGCATCGTCAGCTTCACGCATCTGCATGAATAGATCGCTGGTCACTAGAGTGCTGGTTCGAGTCAGGGGGAACTGCAGCAATGCATTGCCGGGCGCGATGGCCTGGTAGGTTTTGGCGACTTTGCGGTCGACAAAGAGGGCGTGATAACCCGCGCAGGTCGCGGGCTGCTTGGCAAACAGCACGACGCCGGCGGTCTCGCGGTCGATTCGATGCAAGGGCGTCAGCGCGTCGAGACCAAGCTTGCGGCGCAACCGAACCAGCAGGGTCTCCTGCAGGTAGTTGCCCGACGGCGTCACGGGCAGGTAGTGCGGCTTGTCGGCCACCACCAGCAGTTCGTCTTCGAACAGCACGCAAGCCTGCGCCGCATTGGGCATCTCATTCGGAACAGTGCGGTAGTAATACAGCTTGCCATGCGGAACGTAAGCTTGCTCCGGCGCGACGCAACGGCCCGTTCGGTCGACGACATTGCCGCTCGCCATGCGCGCGCTCCACTCGTCCGCGGAAATCGCCGGGAACCGTTCCACCAGGAAGTCGAGCATGCAGGTCCATCGACCTGCCGGCAGCGACACCTGGCTGGGACCGACACCGTTGCGAACGGGAAGCATGGTCTAGGCCACCGTCTTTTCGGGCTGTTCCTGGCCGGCCTGCGCCAGCCGCCGGCCGCGCGCCAGCCGCCAGGCACCGTCCGCTTCCTCCGCATACACGTCCTCCAGCGTGCTGGCGGTTTCCTGCAAGTGGGTGTCCAGGGCCACGCGGTTATCGAACACGAAGCATTCGCCACGCCAATCCCGGTCCGCATCGGGCATCTGCTGAAAGTAGTTGAGGATGCCGCCTTCAAGCTGATAGACGGGCAGGTCCATCTCAAGCATCCAGGCGCTGGTTTTTTCGCACCTGATGCCGCCCGTGCAGTACATCGCGACGCGCTTGCCTTGGGCCTTCCACTGCGCGGCGTGGGCCTGCACGTAGGCCGGAAAGTCGCGGAAGTTGGTCACCCCGGGATCGACGGCGCCTTCGAAATGGCCGAGGCGGTATTCGAAGCTGTTGCGGTTGTCCAGCAGCACCAGGTCGGGATCCTTGATCAGTTCGCGCCAATCCTGAGGGGAGACATTGATGCCGGTCCGGCGCCCATCGACCCCCTTGATGCCGAGCGGCACGATCTCTTTTTTGACGTGCACCTTCATTTTGCCGAAGGGGGGCGTGGTGCATGCACTGCGCTTGAACGCCATGCCGTTGAAGGCGTCTGCAAAGGCCGGGTCCTGCAGAAGGGCCTTTTCGATGCGGTCCACAGCTTCCAGTGTGCCGGCGAGCATGCCGTTGATTCCCTCGGTGGCCACCAGGATGCTGCCGGTAAGCCCGGCGACCTGCTGCGAGACCAGCTGGCGCAAACGCGCGGCCACGTCCTCTGGCTGCGGCAGCCGCGTGAATTTGTAGAACGCGGTGTGGAGCAGGGCAGGAGGCGGGCGGCGAGATGAGGACATTGGGTTGATTTTCCCATGGGTGAACGAGGAGGCCGATTGAAGGCCGGAGGACTGCTTTGGGTCGGAAGCAGACATTCGACGATCGCTCCCACCGTCGTCGGCGTCTCGGTCACACTTTTGGGGAGAGCAGATCGTCTACGAGACGACGTGCATCGTGAGCCTTCGAGATGCCGCTACGATCTGCGATGCATTTTGGACGCCCGCCCGTCGCAATGCATGAATTACGTTGGCAGTTTGCCACTCGTCTAAGAAGTCCGCCTTGGCGAAGGTCCAATCGGAACCGCGGGATGTCCCTGTCAGCAGTCCATGGAAAAGCTAGGTGTTTCATCGCCTCCCGGTCACCACTTTGCTTCCACTTCCGCACCCAGAAGGCATATAGGTCTGCAGCTTGTAGCGGTAGCTGTTCTTCCTCTTTCCGAAAGAGTGGTTGACCGGCAAAAGTCGACGCAATTTCGGGTGTGCAACTTGCCTTCAGAAGGTCCCAGTGATCAAGGCACAGTGGGCCAGACGTATGCGAGTCGAAGGTGAACTGAACCGGTCCCTTCAGATTGAATGGGCGGAGGACGCGAGCAAGCCCCTCCTGAACGCAGCGGAACGCGAAGTAGTAGGGATTCGTCATTCGATCTTGATCGACAACCCATTCTGGCCAATTGAACTCTGCAACCGCTGCGTCAAGGTCGTCGCGCGGAATGGAGATCGAGAATGCCGCTGACACGTGCCGCTCAATCACTCGATAGAACAGTTCCGCGCGCCGATATGCGCGTGACCGAGCCATCGTCGACATCTTCAGTCGCGGCATTGGCTTGTTCTGATGGTCGTCGAGATCCAGCACTGCTTGCCATTCCCTCAAAAAGATTCCCAGTCTTCACGCGAAGCGACATATCCGGCCATTACGAACAGTCCATCGTGCTCACTCTCGTCGACAAAAGCCTCCAACATTCGGGCAGTGTAGTGGTCCGGTGAACGAGCCCGGAACTATGGCGATGACCGCTTTCGGCCAAGAGCAGACATCAGCTCGCCTGCTTGGGCGAAGCGCTGTTGCCTCAGGAGGGTTCGAACATCACGACGCGGCAATCCCGGCTGCCGGCGTTCTCGATAACGTGCCCCAGTACTGCGGCCTGCACCGTGCCCGAGCCCGACTTGGTGAATAGGAGGCGCGACGAACCGTCCGGCGCATGGGCACGCAGGCTGCAGTCGTCCACGAAGTAGAGTGCTCCGGCGGGGTGCGAATGCGGCGCATCCTTCTGCCCCGGCTTCCAGGTGGCAAGGATGACCTTGAACTGATCGTTCTGCGAGATGACGTGGTAGATGTCGGGCGATGCTTCGTACGAGCGCGGCGAAGATTGCGCGTACACATGGCCGGCCAGGGCCGTGCAGAGGGAAAGCACCGTTAGCGCTGCCAGCCGGGATCGGGTAGTTGCCATGATATTGCGTCCTTGACTCGAGTTCGAACTGACGACGGACAAAGTCTAGGTCCTGATGCTGGAACTTCTTTGCGGTGCGTCAAACTGCGCGATCCTTTCATAGCGGCTCCCCCGCCGGATGCGCAGATGCACGCCGCAGAGGAGGCCCGCTTCCGGCCACAAGCGGCGGTGCGCCTTAATGGGGCTAGTGCAGTCCCGACCGGGGGGCAAAACCCCATGCGGTAGCACGCCGGAAGCGCAGGCGGAAGCGGCTTGACAACGTCGTAGATCCTTGTCGCCCTTGAACATAATTTTCCATAGTTGGTCATAAATGAAGCGCCGAGGTGGACGACTCCCTTGAGATGTCGGATCAGGTGGAGCTACTCGGCCACTCGGCCATGAGCGCCTATCCGGGCTTGTCGGCCTTCGTTCCCTCAGTGAGAATGCAAGCAACAGCCGCCACGTCAGGCAGCAAAACGAAGAAGAGGCTGCATGTTCAAGCGAATCGACCATATCGAGCTGCTCACCGCCTCGCCCGAACGCACGATTGCCTTCTACACGCGCCTGCTCGGCTTCCGCGAGCGCGAGCGCGCACACATTCCCGAGACCCCTCTTGGTCCACTGGATCTCGTCTACCTGGAGCTAGGCGGCACAACCATCGAGGTCATGTGCTATCCGGCAGCGAAAACGGTTGCCCCGCGTAGCACGGAACAGCGGCTTGGCTGGCAGTGTCTGGCCCTCGAGGTGGACGACATCGACGGTGCCTTGGGCATGCTGGGCCAGAATGGCGTTCAGGCGGCGTGGGGGCCGGTGAGGCGGGCGGACTATGCGCGCGCGGAGATCCGCGATCCGGACGGCAACCCGATCGAATTGCGGCAGTGGTATCGCCGTTAGCGTCACATCCGGCGTCACTGCCCCATCCACGCAGGACCGCTTTGGGTCGGAAGCGGACGTCCTTAGATGCTGTCGCTCTCCTGTATAAGTGCCTTTCGAGAACTAAGGAGCAGTCGAAATGCAGGAGCACATAGCGGGACTACTCGATAACTTCGGCGACCAGATGGACAATGTCGATGAGGTTGCGCACGTGGTTCTGAAGGGCCACTTACTGATAGAGGAGTGGTTGACGCATGCGATCAACCAGCACCTCTTTCACCCCGAGCACCTGATTGAAGAAGGGCGATTAAGTTTTATCCAGAAGCTCACTCTGGCCAGATCCCTGGATTTACGCAGAAACAACCTGGGGATGTGGGACTTGATCGCAGCCGTAAACAGTCTGCGAAACGACCTCGCGCACAGTCTCAACTCGCCGAAGCGGGTAAAGAAGATGGAAGCCTTGAAGCGGCTCTATTTCCGCGAGACATCTGCGCATCAGAACGTCGAGCAAACGCAGCAATGGACTGATGCTCGCTTGTTGCGAAGCATCTGTGCGGTCTGCCTCGGATTTCTTTCGGAGTCTGCAAGAAATTCGTTTGAATTCGGGATCATTCACTCGCTCGATAGGCAAAATCAACTCCGGCCTTCCGGAATTCAAGCTTCATCTGTAGGCGGCCTTAACCGCAGCACGTCTGCTTTCGGCCAGGAGCGGTCATTCGCGCAAGCTGCACCGTATAAAAAGGCTTCCTTGTCGGAGCGTTCTGGCCGTTTGACAGATTGACGAAAGCGCAATCTGGTCGACGGCTGGTGAAGCCCTTCATAATCAAGGCCTGCCCCCCGCTTGTCTGAGATGCCTACCTTTCGTCATGGATAAATTCTTGCTGCAACAGCAAGTGTTGAAACGGCTCGCCGAAGACCTGCTGCAAGCCGAACAGGCAGCGCGGGCGGCCCATGAAGCGGCGACCCACGAAGAAAACATCGCCGAAAACAAATACGACACATTGGGACTCGAAGCCGCCTACTTGGCCTCCGGCCAAGTACGGCGCGCCGAAGCGATCCGCAAGGCGCTGGCCAATTGGTGCCAATTCCGCCCGCGCCCCTACGACGTCAGAAAAGGTATAGAGCTCGGCGCGCTGGTCTGCCTGGTCGATTCCGACGACAAGCAGCAACACCTCTTTCTTGGCCCGGATGGGGGCAGCATGAAGTTGGTCAGCGGCACTCAGCTCGTTCAGGTCATCAGCTGCGAAGCCCCTTTGGGCAGGGCCATGCTGGGCAAATGCGAGGGTGATGAGGTGTCGATACAGGTCGCTCCAATTCGACAGCAGTTTGAGGTGCTGCGGGTTCATTAAGCCGTGAAGGACTCCTGTGGGTCGATAGCAGCCGTGGAGCATGGTGATGTCTTCTTCATGAGGAGCTCACCATGCGCAAACAACGCTCTGCCTGGAACAAGGGACGACAACTTGGCCAGAAGCCGCCGCTCAAGCCCAAAGAGATCTGGTCACTTCGCATCCGCCTGCAGCTTGCAGACAAGGCCCGCGACCTGGCCCTGTTCAATCTAGCCATCGACAGCAAGCCGCGTGGCTGCGACCTCGTCTCGCTCCGAGTGCACGACATACGAAGCTGGAAAGCACCGTCAGGTATCTCGGCATCGAAGTCGATGACGCACGAGATCTCAGAGCAGACTGAGATCTAGGCTGCTTTGGCCGGAGGCCGCCTGAGCTTCCCCCGAAAAAGCCTGGTTGGGCGAGCTCCACGGGTCGCCAAGCATGAGCGGCTTAGGAGGAGCGCGCCAAGTTGGTTTTGCGACCTGATCCGCCGACGGGGCCGGAGGGGATTTTGCGTCCCAAGGCAATCTTCTTGCCTCCACCGTTGAGCTTGCTGCCGGTGGCCCATGCGCGCACCGCGGCCTGGGGTCCGGCCAGGCCTTTTTTCTCATGGCCTTTCTCGATGGCGCCCGCTTGGCGCTGTTGCTTGCCGGTGTGCGCGGACTTGTCCTTTTGCGGCATGTGGGGCTCCTCGAAATGGACGTTCCCGCATGCTGCGGCGTCGGTCGAGCTCGCTGCGTCGGACGGGAGGCTAATTGGAAGAAGGGAATTTCGCGCGCCCGGACCATCCCCTGATGCGCCAGCGCGTGACGGCAGCCAGCGCGAGAGTTCAATTGGCCGGGGCTCTCCGATCGGCTGGCGGGCATTGCACGACAGCCGCGCTAGGCAAAGGAAGCCTTCGCGGGAAGCCAGCCAAATGTCCACGTAGGGGCCGTTCCCTTCAACGAGTTGGGCCGGGCGCGGGGGGCGCATTGGGCTACCGCGAATCATTGAAAGGCCAGCAGAGCGCCTTCCGCCCCTAGAGCGACCAAAGGAATGGAAGTCGCTGAGCCGTCCGAACGAAAAAGAACCGGCTGAGCCGGTTCTTTGCTGGAAGCGACTGCGTTAGTAACGACCACCGCCGTAGCCGCCATTGCCATAGCCAACGTCCGCGCGCTTGGCTGCCTTGAAACCGTCTGCACCGTACCCGCCCGGGCCACGTCCTTCTTCACGAGGGCGGGCCAGGTTCACGGTGATCGAGCGTCCATCCACGGACATGCCGTCCAGCGCCTTGATGGCAGCCTGGGCGACTTCCGCGGACGCCATTTCGACAAAACCGAACCCTTTGGAGCGGCCGGTTTCACGGTCCATCATGACCTTGGCGGAGGAAACGCTGCCGAACTCGGCAAAGTTGCTTTCCAGGGTAGAGTCGGTCACGGAGTAGGGCAGGTTGCCCACGTAGATTTTGGTGCTCATGGAAGAGCCTTTCTCAATGATGGCGCGCAATAGTGCGCAAGGGGGAGGTGGGTAGGAGGACCCCGAGTCGGACGCAACTGGGACCAAAGGTTAGATCTGCGTTCGAGTCGACCATCGGCGCGATGCAGCATGGACGTCTAGAGTTACTGCGCACGTATGGCAGCGGCGCCTTGGCCCTCGGTTGCGAAGCGCGGTCAGCGCTTGCAGCCCGCTTTGCAGACCTTATGGTTCGCGCCGAGAATGCGCTTAGAGGCAAGCTCGGCCAGCGGCCGGAAGCCGCCACACTTAAAGCAGCTCATGAAACCGGGGCGGGCTGAGGACAGGACCGCGCCACCCGGGGGCTTGCCCCGGGAATAGCGCAGCCCGTCGTCAGAGATGACGTTTGTATGAGGTGTGGAGGACATCGAGACGCTCCGGCTCTGGCCGGAGGTGAGGTGACTGGACGCAGATTTTACCTCGATCGGGCGGCGGGTGGTCCGAATTGTCGAGAAAGACCCCGCAGAAGCTCGGGAGGCCAAGAGGGCCCGTCTCAATCGCCTGGCCAAATTGCGCCTGCCGGCCGGCTATAGGTGGTGGAGAATGCCGCGTGATGAGGGCAGCTTCCGGCCAAAGGCAGCCGTGGCACCGGCTAAAGCGCATCCATGGCGGACGACCTGTTCAATCTTCAGCTGGCGCCGTGCTCCGGGCAGCAAGCCCGAAAAACTCCAGAACCGAATCCACCTGCCCCGCCAGCATGTGGATGCCCGCGTGGACCGGCAGGCCTCGTGCAAGTGCATCCTGCATCAGGGGTGTCACGGCGGGCTTGAGCGCGATGTCGGCGATGAGCGTGCCTGGCGCGGCGCCGGTGAGGTCCAGCGGCAGGCGGTCGCCTGAAGCCGGTGTGCAATTGACCACCATGTCGTGACCCAGGATGGCCGCCGTGCCAGCCCGCACAGCGAGACCAGGATGCTCCAGGGCTACCGACTCCGCCAGTGCCGTTGCACGTCGCATGTCCAGGTCGGCGATGGTGATCAACGCAGCGCCGCCATCGGCCAGCGCATGGGCTACCGCCCGGCCCGCGCCGCCGGCCCCGATCAGCATGAGCCTGCGGCCGCGCACGTCGTGCCCGTGTGACTGAAGGCCTCGCATGAAACCTTCGCCGTCGAAATTCGCGCCGGCGAGGCAGCCGTCGGCATTCTTGCGGATGGTGTTGACCGCGCCGGTAAGGCGGGCCGAATCCCCCAGCTCGTCCAGGTAGCGAGCGATATCCACTTTGTGGGGGACCGTGACGATCAGGCCGTCCCAGTTGCGGCACTGACGGAACAGCTCAATCAAGTTGGCCAGCCCCGCTGCGGGTACCTGCAGCGGCACCAGCACGGCCGGCAGGTTCAGGCGGCGAAATGCCTGGTTGAAGAGGCCGGGCGAGCCGGCCTGGTCGATCGGGTCGCCGACGATGGCATACAAGCGCGTGGCGCCGGTGAGGGCAAGGGGAAGACCGGGCGGGGCGGTCGTGCCCGCAAGGAGGGCTTCGGGCGGCGGGCTCACGCGTAGCCCGCTTCGATCAACCTCGGGTTGGCCCGGCGGGTTCGCGGGTTCAGGCGCTGCGCCAGGCCCATCGGTTCGTCGCGGAAGATGCGTGCATCCATCTCTCGCAAATCGCTGGAGATGGCTGGACGAAATTCCATTTGCGCGAGAACGTCGCGCTCCAGGTCGATGCCCGGCGCGATCTCGATCAGCTCCAGGCCCTGCGCCGAGCTGCGGAACACCGCGCGCTCGGTCACGAACAGTGTCTCCTGCCCGCGTTCGCGGCCGTAAGCGCCGTTGTAGGAGATCTGCGCCACGCGTGAGATGAACTTGCTGTGCTTGCCTTCCCTCGTGATGCGCAACCGGCCGTCGCCTGTTTCGATCTCGAGGCCGCCGGCCGTGAAGGTTCCGCCAAACACCATCTTCTTCGCGTTCTGGCTGATGTTGATAAAGCCGCCCACGCCCACCACCTTGCCGGCAAAGCGGCTGATGTTGACGTTGGACTCCGGGTCGACCTCGACTGCCGAGAGAAAAGCGATGTCCAGGCCTCCGCCGTCGTAGAAGTCGAACTGGTAGGGCTGGTCGATGATGGCCGCGTAGTTGCGCGAGGCGCCTGCGTCCAGCCCACCGGCCGGCGCGCCGCCGATGAGGCCCTGCTCATTGGTGAGCACGATGCGGTCGATCACGCTTTCTTCAGCCGCGACGATGCCGATGCCGGTGCAGATGCCCGAGCCGATGTTGCACACGGCGCCTTCTTCCAGCTCCATCGCGGCGCGGCGCGCGACGATCTTGCGCTCGTCCAGAGGCAGCTTGGGAAAGGCACCTAGCGGAATGCGGATTGCACCGGCGAAGGCCGCGTCTTGCTGCGTCTGGTAGGTCTGCATCTGCGCGCTGTCGACCACGACCAGGTCCACCAGCAGGCCGGGGATTTTGACCGATTTGCCGGGCAGCGCGCCGCGCTGTGCCAGCCGCTTGACCTGCACAACGACGATGCCGCCGCATCGGCGCGTGGCTTGCGCCATCGACAGCATCTCGCCGAAGATGGCTTCGTCTTCCATCGAGATGTTGCCGTCTTCGTCGGCAGTCGTGCCGCGCAGGAAAGCCACGTCGATCTGGAAGGGCTTGTAGAACAGCCATTCCTTGCCGGCGAGCGTGACGAGCTCGACCAGGTCTTCAGTTGCGCGTTCGCTTTGCCGGCCACCGGCCTGGCGTGGATCGACGAAGGTGTGCAGGCCCACGTGCGTGAGCAGGCCGGGGCGGCCTGCGGCGATCTCGCGCATGAGTTGCGAGAGGGCACCTTGCGGCAGCGTGTAAGCCTCGATCTCGTTGGCGCTGGCCATCGCGGCGATGGCCGGTGCATCGACGATGGTGCCGCAGACGATGCGCTTGAGCAGGCCCGGCTTGGCAAAGCGCGACACGCCGCGATGCGAACGGTCGCCGATGCCTACAGGATGCAGGGACGTGATGCCACGGGGGAGTCCGGTGTCGAGGAAGCGCTTTTCCACAGCCTCGATGAGTGCCTCGGGAACCGCATGACCGGCACCCGAGCCGCCGATGACGACGGTGTCACCGTCCTTGAAGAGCGCCGCGACCTGGGCGGCTGAAACAACCTGCATAAAAGAAGACCTGCCTGCGCATGGATGAACGATACAGGCAGTCTAAAACTTATTTACAGGTAAGTCAATTGGACTTGCTGACCCTTGCCCCGGCCGCAGCTGCCTTCGCAGAAGTTTTGCCGGGTACTTTAGAGGCTTTCGCCGTCGTTGCCTTTGCGGTCGCAGCCGTCCCCGAGTAGGCAGACAGCATCACCCTGGAGAACGCGTCGAAAAACAACTCCAGCCGATCGAAACCGCCGGTGCCATGAGTAAACACCGAGGAGCTGTTGACGATGTTGAGGATGAGGAAGGCCAAGTCCTGGCGCGGGGTGCTGGGGGCGAGTTCGCCACGCCGCCAGGCGTCGTCCACGGCCGAGCGGATCAGCTCGTGCAGCGTGGCAGTGAACGCGCTGAGGCTGGCCTTTGCGGTGTCACTGAGGTTATCGCTCTCCAGGCGCATCCGCCCGATCAGGCTCCAGGTCTTGCCGCCGTCGCGGCCCTTGTTGACCTGCTGGTAGCGTTCCCAGTTGTACTCGACCAGCAGCCGCAGCTTCTGCTGCAGCGTGCATGCACTGTCGAGCCAGATTTTGCGGTGGCGTGCCTCGACCTCGGCCACATAGTCGGCCAGGACCTCGTCGACCAAGCCGTGCTTGTTGCCGAAGTGGTAGTGGATGTTGGTGGTGGTGATGCCGAGCTCCAGCGCGATGTCGCGAAAGCTCGTTCCGTTGAAGCCGTGCAGCGTGAGCAACCGGGCTGCCACCAGCTTGATGTTCTGGCGCATGTCGCCACGCGTGGCCACCGGGGGCTCCCGCGCAGGCTTCTTCAAACTTCTTGGTTCAGGCATTGCGTCTCGTCGTTCGGGGGGCGCGGTCCACTATCGTAGCCTCAATCAGCTTTTGGACCGGCTTTCATCATCAGCTGTGTCTGGCCTTCCTGCACGGTCTCGCCCCGCTGATTCACCACTGTCATGGCGAAAGTGACGATTCCGCGGTCGGCGCGTTTGGTTGCCCGTTTGGCGATTACCTCGAGCCGCGCATGGATGCGGTCCTGCGGGAACAGTGCCGCACGGAACGACCAGTTCCAGCCCAGTGTGGCGATGCCCAGCAGGCGCACCGGGCTGCGGGTCTTGAGGCCGTCGGCCAGGGCAAGGCCCAGCAGCCCGTGAGCGATCCGCCCGCCGAAGCCGGCCTCGCGCGCGAACTCGTCGTCCATGTGCACGTCGAACAGGTCGCCCGACAGGCCCGCGAAACCGACGATGTGGGCCTCCGTTATGGTGACACCGGCGGTCTTGTAGTGGTCGCCGAGCTCCAGCTGGTCGAAGCCGTATTCGCCCGGCGGCAGCATGCGCCCCGGACCTGCTGGCGGGGTCTTGAGATCGCTCATGTTTCCTCCATTGATCGGAAAGCAGTATACTTGCTTATCTGTAAATAAGTTTTGTGCTGCATCCGTGGCGAGACCGGAACAAGAGGAAGCAGGCTGATGGCATCAGTGAACATTTCCAACGTGCAAAAGAGCTTCGGTCCTGTCGACATCCTCAAGGGCGTGTCGATTGACATCGCTGACGGCGAATTCGTCACGCTGGTGGGTCCGTCGGGCTGTGGCAAGTCGACGCTGCTGCGCATGCTCGCCGGCCTGGAGAAGATCTCGGGCGGCACGATGTCGATCGACGGTGCGGTGGTCAATGACCTGCCGCCCAAGGACCGGGACATCGCCATGGTGTTCCAGTCGTATGCGCTTTATCCCCACATGACGGTCCGCGACAACATGGCGTTTTCGCTCAAGATGCGCTCTGCCAAGTCGGCGGAGATTGACCAGAAGGTCGGCCACGCTGCAGGGATTCTCGGCCTCACGCCCATGCTCGATCGCTTTCCGCGCCAGCTCTCCGGCGGCCAGCGCCAGCGCGTGGCCATGGGCCGTGCCATCGTGCGCGACCCCAAGGTCTTCCTGTTCGACGAGCCGCTGTCCAATCTGGACGCCAAGCTGCGCGTGGCCATGCGCGGCGAGATCAAGGAACTGCACCAGCGCCTGGGTACGACCACCGTGTACGTTACCCACGACCAGATCGAGGCCATGACGATGGCCAGCAAGGTCGTGGTCATGCGCGAGGGCCGCGTCGAGCAGATCGGCCCGCCGCTGGAGCTCTATGACAACCCCTGCAACGTGTTTGTGGCCGGCTTCATCGGCTCGCCGTCGATGAACTTCCTGCCCGGCCGATTCGAGGGCGGCAGCTTCCTGGCTGACTGCGGCCTCACGCTGCCGTTGCCTCCCGGGAATCCGAAGGAAGGGCGCGCCGTGTACGGCATCCGGCCGGAGCATTGCCGCTTGGTGCGTGAAGGTTTGGCGGTCATGGTCGCGCTGGTGGAGCCGTCTGGCTCCGAGACCCAGATGGTCCTCAGGAGCGGGACGCAAGACATCGTCAGCGTTGTGCACGAGCGGGTCAGCGCCATGCCCGGCGACATCATCCATTTCCTGCCGGACGCAGCCAGCGCCCACCTGTTCGACGAAGCGACGGGCGCGCGCCTGCCTGCCTGACCGTTCAAATTCCCAACACCGGCCAAACCGGATTTACCCACCCTCAAGGAGACAACCATGAGTCCTCATACCCGATTCCCCGTAAAGCCACTTGCATGGCTGCGCAACATGGCCCTGGGCGCAGCAGCAGTGCTTGTCATGCACGGGGCAATGGCGCAGCAGTCCCTGGTCATCAATACCGATCGCAGCGGCACCGGCCAGAAGGCCGCGCTTAACAAGATCGTGGGCGACTTCGAGGCGCAGAACCCGGGCGTGAAGGTCACGGTGAACTACAGCGACGTGGAGTCCTATAAGACCTCCATCCGCAACTTCCTGGTCACAAGCCCGCCGGACATTGCCTTCTGGTTCACCGGCGCGCGCATGCGTGCCTTCACCAAGCGCAACCTGTTCGAGGATCTCAGCGGCTTCCTCAAGGAGACCAAGCTGAACGAGGCGATGAAGCCTTTCATCCCTGCGGTCACCGACAATGGCAAGCAATACATGCTGCCCACCAACATGACGACCTGGGGCTTTTATTACAACAAGCAGGTGTTCGAGAAGGCCGGCGTCAAGCCGCCGGAGACCTGGACCGAATTGATGGCGACTGCTGGCAAGCTCAAGGCCTCCGGGATCGTGCCCTTCACCATCGGCACCCGCGACCTGTGGGCCAATTCACTCTGGTTCGATTACCTCGATTTGCGCACCAACGGCCTGGAATTTCACATGAAGCTGATGGACGGCAAGGTGCCCTACACCGACGCGCGCGTGAAGAAGGTATTCGCTCTGTGGGCCGACCCGGTCAAGAAGGGCTACTTCCTCGAGAACGCCTCTTCATACGGCTGGCAGGAAGGCATCCCGTTCCTGTCTCAGGGCAAGGCGGCGATGTACCTCCTCGGGCCGTATGTGCGCACGTCGTTGCCTGCCGAGATGCACAGCAACATCGGATTCTTCCCGTTCCCGGTGGTTGAGGCGAACATGCCCCGGTACGAGGAGCTCTCGGTCAACGGAGTGGGCATTCCTCGCGGCGCCAAGAACAAGGACCTCGCCAAGAAGTTCCTCGCTTTCTTTGCAAGCAAGGAAAACAACCTGGCCTTCGCCAAGGGCGGCGCCGTGCTGCCGTCGCGCGTGGACGTAGCTATCACCGATGATCCGTATGCTGCAGAACAGTTCACGCATGCGAAGAACGCCAAGGGATCCTCGCAGTTCTACGATCGCGACACCGACCCCGACATGGCGCAGGCCGGCATGCGCGGCTTCCAAGAGTTCCTGCAGCAACCCGAGCGCGCTGACGCCATCCTCGAGCGGCTCGAGACCACGCGCGCGCGCATCTTCAAGTAATCGCATCGTCACCAATAGAAGAAGCCGATGAAACAACTGTGGTCCAGGCACCAGTCCTGGCTGACGCCTGCGCTGCTGCTGTTCCTGCCGGTGTTGTTGTTCGGCACGGTGATTGCCGTCTCTGCCGTCCAGAGCATCTGGATCAGCTTCTTCGACTGGGACGGCACCGGGCCCAAGACGTGGGTGGGGCTCGGCAACTACATCGAGCTGTTCAGCGATCCGCAGTTTATGGTCTCGCTGAAGAACAACGTGATCTGGCTCGCGCTGTTCCTTCTGGCGCCGGTGATCGGCCTGGCGCTTGCAATCTTCCTCAATCAGAAGCTTGCGGAGATGCGCATCGTCAAGGCGGTCTTCTTCATCCCGCTGGTGCTGGCTCACGTCATCATCGGGGTGGTGTTCGCGTGGTTCTACGACCCGACCTTTGGCCTGCTGGCCATGGTGTTCAAGGCGCTGGGCCTGGCGCCCGTTGCAGTCCTGTCTAACGAGCACTGGGTGACATTCGGCATCATCGTCGCGGCCTTGTGGGCGCAGGTGGCGTTCTGCCTCGTTCTGTTCCTGGCGGGGCTCTCGCAGGTCGACCACGAACTGGTCGCGGCGGGCCGGCTCGATGGTGCCTCGGGCTGGCGGCTCTTTCGCTACATCGTGCTCCCACAGCTTCGCTCGGTCACTTTCGTCGCGTCGATCATCACGGTGATCATGTCGCTGCGCAATTTCGACATGATCTCGGTGATGACGCAAGGCGGCCCCTACGGCCGCTCCACCGTGCTGGCCTACCAGATGTACGACGCGACGATCTTTAGCTACCGCGCGGGCTATGGCGCCGCCATCGCCACCGTGCTTTTCGTCATCATGAGCTTCTACATCGGCTGGTTCCTGCGGCACACCCTGCGCGAAGAAAAGAAAGGCCGTTGATGTACCCGACCCAGATCGCCGACAGCCCGCCAGCCTCGCGCCTGACTTACCGCATTGCGCTGTATGCCTCGATGCTGCTGTGGATGGCGCCGCTGATCGCCATCTTCCTCACCGCCGGCCGGCCTCAGGCCGACCTGCTGGCCGGAAACTACTGGGGCTGGCCCAGCAAGATTGCCTTCGTGGACAACTTCCGCGAAGTGTTCGCGACCTCGCCGATGATGGGTTTTTTCGTTAATAGCGTGATCGTCACGGTGACCACCGTGGCCGGCGTGCTGGTGCTCAGCACGTTGGCAGCGGTCGCGTTGGCCAAATACCAGTTCCCCGGCCGCACACTGTTGTTCGCGATGTTCATCGCGGGCAATTTCCTGCCTTACCAGATCCTGATGATCCCGGTGCGTGATTTGGCCGTAACCCTGGGCATGTACAACAGCGTGTGGGCATTGGTGCTGTTCCATACCGCGTTCCAGACCGGCTTCGCCACTCTGTTCCTGCGCAACTTCATCGCGTCGTTGCCGGAGGAGCTGTTCGAAGCCGCGCGGCTGGAAGGTGCCTCTGAATTCCAGATACTTCGCAAGATCGTCGTGCCGCTCATTCGGCCGGCGCTCGCTGGCCTTGCCGTGCTCGTGTTCACCTTCGTGTGGAACGACTACTTCTGGGCGCTGGCGTTGGTGCAAAGCGATGCGGCAAAGCCCTTGACGCTTGGGCTTGCTGGCTTGAAGGGGGAATGGCTGACCGCGTGGAACCTGATTTCCGCCGGCGCACTGTTTGCTGCGCTCCCGCCGCTGCTGCTGTTCTTTTTCATGCAGAAGCACTTCGTGGCCGGCCTGACCGCCGGCGCCGTGCGGGGCTGACTGCCGGGATCAGGCGATGTGACTTCCCGCCATGACGCCCCACGAAATTGCCTATTGCCTTGGCGGACACAGCCTCCGGCATCGCAAAGTTTTTGCGGCTCCCGGTCAAGCGGGCCACTGCATCCACAGGGCTTGTCACGCCACCTGTCACGGCACCTGTCACGAGGAGGGACGGGGTGGGGGTGCCACGAGGACAGCGTGGAACACAAGGACACGATGGACAGGACTAAATCCGCAAGCGGATTGACCGCCCGCAGGTGAGGTGAGGGGCAGGCCGATGTCCGCTATCGGCCAGAAGCGGCCGCTAGCCGGGAGGGACTTCGGCAACTTCACGTGCTTCTCGTTGCCGTTCAGGTCCGGCATGTCGAGGGTCAGAGGGAGCTGGGCGACGAAGGCTCGTGCGGCGTCGGTGTCGGCGAGGGCGACCGCGAAGCGTCGTTCACCGACCGCCATCCATATGCGTCGTTCTCCCTGCGCGTTCGCGTGCGCTGCGGCGGCCGCCGGCGGGACGACGAACGCCTGCAGAAGGCCGAAACAAAGGGCCGATGCGGCCAGGGATCGCAGTTTCATGGTCGCGGTCCTTTGCCAGTTAACAGCCAGGATGGCCCAAGTCAGGCGAGGCGCTGCTTGAAGAAAGCCTCGAACCGGTCGAACGGGATCTTCTTCAGGTTGTCGTAAAGGTCCACGTGATCGGCATCCGGAACGATCACCAGTTCCTTCGGGCCGGACGCCGCCTTGTGCGCGTCTTCCGAGTAGTAGCGCGAGTGGGCGTTCGCGCCGTGCACGAGCATGATCGGTCGGGGCGCGATCATGTCGATGTTCGCGGCCATGGGGAACTGGAAGAACGACATTGGCGTCGTGGCGGTCCAGGCCGACGCGGAGTTGATGGACCGGGCGTGGTAGCCGCGGGGCGTGCGGTAGTAATTGAAGAACGCGGCCAGCACCGGGTCCGCATCCGCCGGCAGCCGCTCCGGCAGCACGCGCATGCCTTTGACGATCCGGCCGTTCGCGTCGAAGGGGACTTCGTGGTAGCCCAATGCGTAGCGCCCCTTCTCGGCATCCGCCCACCGCTGCTGGCTCAGGTAGTCGACGACCTGGTGACGTTGTTCGCGGGTGTAGCTGTCCTTGTAGCTGCGGCTGATGCTGCGCGACATGTCGTACATCGACGCGGTGGCCACTGCCTTGATCCGCGAGTCGCCGCTGGCCGCCGTCAGCGCCATCCCGCTCAGGCCGCAGATGCCGATGGCGCCGATGCGCTCACGGTCGACACTCGGCAGCAGGCCGACGTAGTCGACGGCGGCGCTGAAGTCCTCGGTGAAGAACTCCGGCGAAGCCACGTTGCGCACCGCACCGCTGCTCTCCCCAGTGAACGACGGGTCGAAGGCGAGCGTGACGAAGCCGCGCTCAGCCAGCGTCTGAGCGTAGAGGCCGGCCGCTTGCTCCTTGACGGCGCCAAAGGGGCCGCTGAGCACCAGGGCGGGCAGCTTGCCGGCGCCGCCGTTCTTCGGCTGGTACAGGTCGGCGGCGATGGTTATGCCGAACCGGTTGTCGAACGTGACCTTCCGGTGCGCCACCCGGCCGCTCTGCGGGAAAGTCTTGTCCCAGCGCGTGGTCAATGCCAGGTTGGCCTTGCCGCGATTCGTTGGCGCTGCCCCGGCAGCGGGTGCTGTGAGAAGGGGCACGCTGGCCAGGGACAGGCCGGCTTGCAGCGTCGTGCGACGCGAGACAGTGACGAGAGTCATAAGGGTTTCCTTTCCATCGATGAGCCGCAGTAGTGATGGCCATCTGCGGCGATGAATGGAATTCTGCCGGTCGCTCGCGCGCGCGACTAGATAATGAATGATGAATGCGTCTAGTAGTCGCACTAATCAATCCCAAGGAGATGGCCCATGGCCAGGAAGAACCTCAACGACCTGCTGGGTTTCGTCACCGTGGCACGGGAAGGCAGCTTTACGCGCGCGGCGGCGACGCTCGGGGTGACACAGTCGGCCCTGAGCCAGTCCATCCGCGGCCTGGAGGAGCGACTGCGGATCCGGCTGCTGACGCGCACGACGCGCAGCGTGTCAACCACCGCCGCTGGCGAGCGCCTGTTGCGGGCCATCGGGCACCGCTTCGACGAGATCGAATCCGAGCTCGATGCACTGACGGCGCTGCGCGACAAGCCCGCGGGGACGGTGCGCATCACCTGCGGCGACCACGCGCTGCACAGCATGCTGCTGCCCAGGCTGACGCCGGTGCTGCGCGAGTACCCGGAGATCAAACTGGAGTTCGACGTGAACTACGGCTTTCGAGACATCGTGGCGGACCGCTTCGACGCCGGCGTGCGCATGGGCACCACCATCGACAAGGACATGGTCGCCGTGCCCATCGGGCCGCCACTGCGCATGGCGGTGGTCGCTTCGCCTGACTATTTTGCGGGCCGACCGCCCCCGAGGGTGCCCCAGGACCTCACGGCGCACCGTTGCATTAACCAGCGCATGCTCACGTCGGGCGGGCTGTACGTCTGGGACTTCGAGCGGCGCGGCCGCAAGGTGAACGTGCGCGTGGACGGCCCCCTCATCTTCAACACGTCGCCGCCGCAGGTGGACGCCGCACTCGCGGGCCTCGGGGTCGCCCTGCTGCCGGAGGACGAGCTGATGGCGCACATCGAGGCCGGACACCTCGTTCGCGTGCTGGAAGACTGGTGTCCGAAGTTCGCTGGCTACCATCTCTACTATCCGAGCCGGCGACAGCCTGCCCCGGCCTTTTCGTTGGTCGTCGAGGCACTGCGATTCAAGGCCTGAGGGCGAGCCGATCGACACGGTCCACGCCTGCGTGGCTTCGGCAACGATTTTGAGTCAGCGCTCGATGCTGCCTGTGCTGGGGGCGTCGATGTCGGATTGCCCCCGAAAGACCACTGTAAGCTCCGGTTCCACCGGGCGCGCTGTAATCTTCTTGCGGCGGCAACCAGCCTGCTGCTGCAACGCGAGCCGCCCGCGTACTCTTTTCTCTACGATGTCACCGATAACCCGCCGCGTTTTTCAAGCCGTCTTTTACGAGGTGATCGCCATCGCCGTCGTAGGGCCTGCGTTGAGCTTTGCCTTCGACGAGCCGCAAGCATCCACATTCGGGCTGGCCGTCGTGCTGTCCACCATTGCGCTCACGTGGAACTACGCCTTCAACTGGATTTTCGAGCGCTGGGAATCGCGACAACTCGTGCGCGGGCGCTCTTTCGTGAGGCGTCTTGCACACGGGGCTGGCTTCGAGGGAGGCCTGGTGGTCATCCTCGTTCCGGTCATGTCGCTCTGGCTGGACATCTCTCCAGCAGCAGCGTTCGTGGCCAATCTGGGGTTACTCGTGTTCTTCTTTGTCTACGCCATTGCGTTCACGTGGGCGTTCGATCGGGTCTTTGGACTGCCTGCGTCAGCAGCGGAGAAAGCTCCCAAGGCAGTTGACGTGTAGGCAAGGAGTCCTGAGGTTCACTTCGTGCATGCTTGCGCGATGCAACTGCAATACCTTGACTTCGACTTCAGCGACGAGGAAACCGGCCGCGGCAGCTTCGACGCCATGGCGTCAGTGCTTCCCGACCGCGCGCCCGCAGTGTTGGCCGAGATCGCGACCGTGCTACGGTGGGCCGTTGGCGCCTTCGGGCCCAGCGGTCAATCGGAGGAGGACGGCGAGTGGGCTTACGAGGTGCAGGGCCTCATCGAGCCCAGCACGCCGCTGGAAGTAGCGTTCGACGAAGGCAGCGGTGAAGTTTCCCTCGCGCTCCCCGACGGATCGGCGCGGACAACGTTCACCCTCACGCTAACCGGTTCAGCTGCGTTTTGCGATGCGTTTCGCGAAAGGTTCGAACTTGGCAACTGAGTGGGCCACGGCGCTACCATTACCGTTTTGGGCGTGTCGAAGCAAACTCAAGGCAGGTTTCGTAGTGATGCCGATCCAGGACCTGCTCCATCGCATCCAGTGGGATCCGGTGTTCGGGCGCGGCGAGTTCCGGATCGGCACTGCACCGCGTGCGCGAGGTGTGGCGTGACGGCGAACTGATCTGGCAGCGGACTGGGGCGCCTTAATCGCGGTACGCGTTCGCGCCTCCTAGACCGCTCTGAGAGGTCTCTGCCGTCTCGCATTGCTGGGCCCGACACCTGCATGGCCCGCAATCCACGACTGATCCCTCAGAGGAAGCTGCGACGCCTGTGAACCTGATGCCTGACCTGTAGGAGGTCGACTACCCTGGAACAGGCGTAGCCCTTAGGCAGTCGAGCGTCACGCGACTTGATGCTGACGGTTTGGGCTTTCGCCCTGATTGAACAGCATGAGTAATCCTTGGACGAAAAAGAACCCGTTTATGAGCATGTGGCTCACGGCCGCCAATAAAGCCGCTGGTAGCGCGCGTGGGCAGGTGACGAGCGCTGTCAACAGGCAGGTCGCTGCCACCCAAGCCGAGGCCACGCGACAAATTGTCGACTTCTGGGCTGGCAAGCCAAACAAGCAGGCTGCCGGCAAGAAGAGGCGCCGGTAACGCCTGCTTTCCGCCCGCATCAACGGAGTTACGAATCGAAGGAGCAGGCAGACCTGGCTGAGATGGAGACTTCCGAATCGTCCGTCCCGCAGGCTACCCTTGTCTCGGCCTGACAGCCATACTCACGAACCATGACTGAATCCAAGCGAAGATTTGCGGCTGACGTGCTCGTGCTGGGCGGTGGCATGGCGGGCCTGTGCGCGGCCCTTGCTGCGGCGGAAAACGGCGCGCGCGTGCTCGTGCTGGAAAAGGGCACGCGTTTCGGCGGCTCCATGGCGCTGTCCAATGGAATCGTATGGTCATTTGGCAGCAGCGACGATGTGCGCACGCGGCTGCGCGAAGGCAATCCTGCCTTACAGGACCTGGTGGTGGAGCAACTGCCAGCCGGGATGGAATGGTTGGTGTCGCATGGCGTGCAGCTGCAGCCTGCGCAGCACTACTTCGGTTACGGCCAAGGGCGGCCGGCCAGCGGCCCGCAAATGGCCGCGGCGCTTTCCGACGCCATCCGCGCGCGCGGCGGTGTCCTGCTGGCATCGGCGGGGGTGCAGCAACTGCTTACGGAGGACGGCACCGTCACTGGCGCGCGGGCCTTTGGCTCGGAGGGCTGCATCGAGGCGTCAGCACGCTCGGTTGTTCTTGCCACGGGCGGCTTCCAGGGTAATGCCGAACTGCTGGCGCGTTATGTCAGCCCGCACGCCCAGCACATGTACTTGCGCGCGAATCCTTGGAGTACGGGCGATGGGCTGCTCGCCGCGCTTGATGCAGGAGCGGCCACCACGCCTGCGCTCGACACCTTCTACGGCCATGCGATGACAGCGCCGCCGGCCCGCTTCGGCGCCGACCGCTTCCAGGAGATGAGCCACAAGTACGGATCCATGGCGGTGGCGATCAATTTGGACGGCCGTCGCTTCGCCGACGAATCGGCGGGCACCGGCGAAGAGACGCTGAACATCGCCGTGGCCCGCCAGCAGAACGCGACCGCGGCGTACGTGTTCGACGCTGCGACTGCCGACCGGCCCTACGAAGCCGGCCCGCTTGCACGCGTGATCGTCGAGCGCGCGCGGCAGGCCGGCGGACACGTGGTGCAGGCGGACTCCCTGGAAGCATTGGCGCAGCGAATGCAGGCCTGGGGCTTCCCGTCCAGCGAAGTGGTACGCACATTGCGGGACTTCAATGCCGCGATGGAGGCTGGTCAAGGCGACCTGCTGCACCCACCCCGCCGCGGCGAGCCTTACGCCGTGGCGCAAGCCCCGTTTACCGCGGCGCTGGTGCGTGCGGCGATCACGTTCACCTGCGGCGGGCTCAGCGTGGACCTGGACATGCGAGTCCTGCGCCGGGCTGCATCCGTCTCGATGCTGCCAATGGCGAAGGCGCCGGCTGACGAGCTGCAGGTGTCGCCCGTCTCCGGCCTGTTCGCCGCGGGCTGCGACGTCGGTGGCGTGTCCGGCTGGTCGTACATGGGCGGCCTCGCACAGGCCCTGGTCACGGGCCGTGTCGCGGGCTTGCAATCAGCGGCATGAGATCGAACGTTGGCTGGCGTGCTAGCTTACAGATGGCTGCTTCCGGCCAGAGGCGGCCGCAGTCCACGAAGACGTCGCTGCTGCGGCAGCGTACTTCGCGGGGATCCCGCCCAAGCAGAACATCACCGTTGTCGAGGCCGCGCAGGTGCCGAAACCGAGCACGGTCGGCTGGGTCCTGGTGCCGACGGGGGCCGGCCAGGAGCCCATCGGACAGCGTGTCGTGAAAGCGCCGGAGAATCCCACGCAGTTCCAGCTGCGCGACTCACACGCGCGCTTTGTCGCCTACGTTCCGTCGGGTAGCCTTTCGTGGCGAAGCCCTGGTGCGCACCGGCGGCGCAGGACGAACCGTGCAGTGCGCGTCGTGCCATGGCGATGGGTTGAAAGGTTCGGGCGCGGTGCCGCCGCTGGCCGGGCGATCGCCCAGCAACATCGCGGCAGCTCTATGACTTCAAGACGGGCGCGAGGGCCGCTGATGCAGCCGAGGCCATGAAGCCCGCGGCGGCGAAGCTGAACGACGAGGAGATCGTCGCCATCGTCGCGTACGTCGCGTCGCTCAAGCCCTGAATCCGCTACTCCCATCCGTCGTCGTGCGTCGTGACCGTGAACCGGTTCGCTCTGTACTCGGCCAAACATGAACGCACGCCCAGGCGCGCGGGACGGCCCGCGAAACTGGACCATCGGTGAAGCTCTGAGCTCGGGGTGCGCGACCGTGAATGCCCCAATGGGGAAGACACGATGCTCGAGCGACAAGGAAGGGACATGGCTGAGCGATAATTTCCGGCATGAAATTCCGACTGCGCCAGATGGAGGTGTTCCGGGCCGTGATGCTCACGGGCTCCATCAAAGCCGCAGCGCAGCTTCTGTTCGCTTCGCAGCCCGCGGTGAGCCGAATCATCGCCCACACCGAGCAAACACTCGGCCTCGCGCTCTTCAACCGCGTCAAGGGCAAGCTGGTCCCCACGCCCGAGGGAGAGGCGTTGTTTCGCGAGGTCGACGAGTTCTACCAGCAGGCGGTCAAGGTCGACGAGTTCGCGCGCTCGCTCGCGCTCGGCCCATCGGGCACCCTTCGCATCGCCGCCAGCCCGAGCTTGTCGCGAGGGCTGATGGCGCGGTCGATCGCACAGTTCGCGCAGCGCTATCCCAAGATCCACGTCAACTTCCGCACCACGCTCCTGAACAGCATGCCGCAGGAAGTGCTCAGCAACAAGGTCGATCTCGCGGTGTCGGTGCATCCGATCGAGCATCCCAATCTCAGCATCGAAACGTTCACGCACGGCCGCATGGTCTGCGTCGTGCCCCTCGGCCACGAACTCGCGCAAAAGCCCGCGGTACAGCTGGCGGACCTCGCGCGGTACCCGCTGATCACCCATGACCCCACCATTCCGTTTGGACAGTTGATCGCTTCGGCGTTCGAGCGCGCCGGAGTGGAGCTGAACTCCCGCATCCACATCCACCAGAGCGATATGGCGTGCTCGCTCGCCCGCTCGGGCGCCGGTGTCGCGATCGTGGATGAATTCACTGCCGAAGGAATGGGCTGGAACGATCTCCAGACCCTGCCGCTCGCCGAGGAGATCGCCCTGGCGCCCAGCATCGTCCGGTCCGTCTTCGACCACGGCCGCACGCATGCCGACAAGTTCATCGAAGTGCTGAAGCAGCAGGCGGTACGCGAACAGCGGCGATTAACCTGACTGCATCTCCGAGCGCAGAAAGATCACGCGCCGTGCGCCTCCGGGGGCCTTAGATTGGTCCCATGAGCAACACCACCATCTTTTCGCGCATGACCCAGGCCGACGCGGCCCTCGTCGAGCGCTTCCGCCGCATCCCCGTCGCGAACATCAGTGATTGCATGATGCGCCTCACCGCCGGTGGCGCGCGCCTGCGACCAATGCATTCCGGCGTGGCGATGGCAGGCGTCGCGATCACGGTCAAGACGCGTCCCGGCGACAACCTCTTCGTGCACAAAGCGATCGACCTGGCGGGCCCTGGCGACGTGATTGTGGTGGACGCGGGCGGCGACCTCACCAACGCGATCATCGGCGAACTGATGAGCGGCTATGCCGCCAGCCGCCGCATCGCGGGCATCGTCATCCACGGTGCGATCCGCGACGCGAACACGCTGCGCAAGGGCGACTTCCCGGTGTTCGCGGCGGGCGTCACGCACCGCGGCCCGTACAAGGACGGCCCCGGCCAGATCAACGTGCCCGTCGCGATCGACGGCATGGTGGTGCGCCCCGGCGACATCGTGGTAGGCGACGGCGACGGCATCCTCTGCATTCCCGTCGAAGGCGCCGAGGCGATCTGCGCCGCGGCCGAGGACAAGCATGCGCAGGAAGAGGGCACCATCGCCGCCATCGCGGCCGGCCGCCTGGACACCTCCTGGGTCGATGCCGCGCTGCAACGGCTGGGCTACGTGCCCAAGGCCTGATTAACTTGCCTGCATACCGCGAGGCGCATTCAGCACTCGCCATGCGGGCCCCCGGTCCTTAGAGTCCACGACTCGCAACTGGAAACTCCCATGAACATCGGATTGATCGGCCTCGGCAACATCGGCGTGCACTTCGCGACGCGCCTGCTGGCCGCCGGCCACGAACTCATCGTCCACGACCGCAATGCCGAAGCGCAGGCCCGGATCGTCGCGCGCGGCGCCAAGGCGGCGTCCAGTGCGAAAGAGCTGGCGTCGCAAACCGAGATCGTGCTGCTGTGCCTGCCGATGCCGCGCATCGTGGCCGACGTGGCCGCCGAAGTCGCACAGGGCGACAAGGTCCGCATCGTGCTAGACCTGTCCACCACCGGCCCCTCGGTGACCAAGGAAGTCGAAACCCTGCTCAAGGCGAAGAACATCGCGATGGTCGGCGCGCCCGTGAGCGGCGGCACCGCCAACGCCGAGAAGGGCGCGCTCGCCGTGATGCCCGCCGGCCCGTCCTGCGCCTACGAAGAGGTCGAGCCGCTGCTGCGCGTGATCGGCAACAAGATCTTCTACCTCGGCGCCGACCCGAGCCTCGGCCAGACGCTCAAGATCATCAACAACACGCTGTACGCGACGAGCATGATCGCCAGCCTCGAGACGCTGATCTACGGCGTGAAGGCTGGGCTCGACCCCAAGACGATGCTCGACGTGATCAACGTCTCGAGCGGCCGCTCCTTCGCCACGCTCGAGCGCATCCCGCAATGCGTGCTCGACCGCAGCTTCCCCGTGCGCTTCACCACCGAGCTGCTGCACAAGGACGTGAAGATGTGCATCGACGAAGCCGAGAAGCTCGGGGCGCCGCTGCTCGTGAGCCCCGCCGCGCGCCAGTTCCTGGCCTTCGCCATGACCCAGGGCGACGGCGACAAGGACAACGTGTTCCCGATCCGCCACTTCGAGCAGTGGGCGGGCGTCGAATTCGGCGCCAAGCCGGCCGCCTGAGCCCCCCAATCAATTTCCAATCCAGGAGTCCTACATGTCCCTTGTCAAGATCCGCAAGAAGCTGCTGAACATCGAAACCATCTACCACGAGAACGGCCCGCCCGCGGACGTCCCGGTGCGCATGGGTTCCATCTCCGTCGTTCTGCAAAACCCCTACGCCGGCCGCTACGTGGAAGACCTCACGCCCTTCGTGACGGCCGCGACCGAGATGGCCAAGGAGATCGTGCCCGAGCTGATTGCGGCCCTGGGCGGCGCGGACAAGATCCAGGCCTACGGCAAGGGTGCCATCGTCGGCACCAACGGCGAGCTCGAGCATGGCGCCATCTGGCACATCGCCGGCGGCTGGCCGATGCGCGAGAACCTGCCCCAGGCCAAGTCGATCGTGCCGGCCGCGAAGGTCGTCGCCGCCGCGGGCACGCGCCTGTACGTGCCGCTGCACCACATCGAGGCCTGCTACGTGCGCAGCCACTTCAGCACCATCGAGGTCGGCACGGTCGACGGTCCGCGTCCCGACGAACTGCTCTACACGCTGGTGATGGCCACCGGCGGCCGCGTGCACGAGCGCCTGGGCGGCCTGCGCGCCAGCGAGATCAAAGTGAACGACGGACAGCGTTAAGCGTCCAACATCCATACGAAGGAGACTCCCCGTGAACCGAATTGCATTCCTGAAGGCCGTCGCGGCCCTCGCGCTCGCCGCCACCGGCGTCGCCTCGCAAGCTGCGGAATGGCCCGAAAAGCCCATCACGCTGGTCGTGCCCCTGGCCGCCGGCGGCAGCACCGACACCACGGCCCGCCTGCTGGCCGAGAAGCTCGCCGGCGTGCTGGGCCAACGCGTGGTCGTCGACAACAAGGCGGGCGCGGGCGGCAACATCGGCGCGGCCTTCGTCTCGCGCGCCCCCGCCGACGGCTACACGCTGCTGATGCACACGAGCACCGTCGCCACCAACGTGTCGCTGTACAAGGACATGGGCTTCGACCTGCAGAAGGACCTGATCCCCGTCTCGCAAGTGGCGCTGATCCCGAACGTGCTGATGGTCAACAACGACATCCCGGCCAAGACGGTCAAGGAATTCGTAGAGCTGATCAAGCAGAAGAAGACCGCCGTGAACTTCGGCTCCGCCGGCAACGGCACTTCGCAACACCTGTCGGGCGCGCTCTTCAACCACCTCGCCGGCGGCGAGATGGTGCACGTGCCCTACAAGGGCGGCGCGCCGGCGAATGCCGACCTGCTGGCCGGCCAGATCCAGGCCGTGTTCTCGCCCCTCGTCGAAGTGCTGCCCTACATCGAGACCGGCAAGCTGCGCCCGCTGGCCGTCACGACCAAGGCCCGCTCGCCCCGCATCCCGAACGTCCCCGCGGTGAACGAAGTGCTGCCCGGCTACGAAGTCGTGCTGTGGAACGGCGTGTTCGCACCGGCCGGCACATCGCCCGCCATCGTGAACAAGCTGAACGCCGCCATCCGCCAGGTGCTGCAGGACCCGGTCGTTCGCAAGACGCTGGCCGAGCAGGGCTCGACCCCGGTGGGCAACTCGCCCGCCGAATTCAAGCAGGTGCTCGCGGGCGAGATCGACAAGTGGGGCAAGCTGGTCAAGCTGTCCGGCGCGCGCGTCGACTGAGCCGGTGGCAAGGTTCCCGATGAAACGAGTCGCACTCCTGCGCCTGGCACGATGGGCGTCCGCTGGTACAGTGGCTGCCCTGGTGGCCGCCTGCGCCGCCCCGGCGCAATCGCCCCCGGCCGCGGAATACTTCCTTTCCCTGCAGGACGGCCGCGCCGGCCTGTCCGATGGAACGCCCCAGGTGCGCGATGCGGCCGACTCGCTGGCGGTCATCGAACTGTCCGGCGGCCGCATGCGCGTGGTGCAGCAACTGGCGATGCCGGTGTCGCTGGTCGGGCCGCCGAGTTCCATCGCCATCGCGCCGGGCGGACGCATGGCGGTGGTGACCGCTTCGACGCAGCGCGATCCTTCCAATGCGGGCCGGGTCATTGCACATGACCTGGTCACGGTGGTGGCGCTCGACCCGTCGGGCCAGGCCCAGCCGAAAGTGATTTCGAGCCTGCACACCGGCGCCGGCGCCGCGGGCGTCTCGATCAATCGCGCGGGCACGCTGGCCCTGGTGGCCAACCGTGGGGAAGGCTCGATCTCGATCCTCGCTATCGACGGCGCGCAGGTGCGGGTGGCGGGAAAGCTCTCGCTGGGCGAGAAGTCGGCACCGGCGCACGTGGCCTTCACGCCCGACGGGCGCCGCGCGCTGGTCAGCCGGGGCGACGATCGCATCAGCTTGCTGGCGATCGACGGACAGAACGTCACGCTCGACAAGCGTGAACTGGCGGCGGGATTGAGGCCGTATGGCCTGGACATCTCCCCGGATGGCACCTGGGCCGCCGTGACCAACCTGGGCCTGGGCCAGGGCGATGCCGACACCGTCAGCCTGATCGACCTGAAGGCGTCGCCGCCGCGCGTCGTCGACACGGTGACCGTGGGCCAGACGCCCGAGGGCATCTTCTTCTCTCCGGACGGGCGAACCGTCGGCGTCAGCGTGATCGACGGCAGCAACAAGCCGCAGGCCTCGCCCTGGCATGGCACGGCGCGCTACCGGCAGTTCCGCATCGAAGGCGGCAAGTTGCTGCCCGCCGCGCAGGTGGCCGGGGGCCAGTGGCTGCAGGGACACGCCTTCAACGCCGATGGCCGCGCGGTGCTGGTCCAGGACGCCGCCAACCGGCAGCTTCGCCTGTACCGCGCCGACGGCGCGACGCTGGCCGATACCGGAGAACGCCTGCAGTTCGACGGCGCGCCGTGCGCCTTGGTGCGCTGGCGCTGAAACCACGAACCCTTCGATATGAAACCCGTACTCCTCGTCCTCGTCTTCCTGTCCGATGAGCACCGCGCGCTGGTTGCGCAGCGCTTCGACATGATCTACGCGCTTAACGAAAAGCTCGGGGCCGACCGCTCCAACGGCGCGGCGCAGATCGCCGCGCGTGGCCACGAGATCCAGGTCGTGCTGACCAACGGCACCAACGGGTTGCTGGCGCAGGAGATCGACGCGCTGCCGAAGCTCGAGCTGATCTGCACGGTCGGCGTCGGCTTCGAGAACGTGGCGCTGGCCCGCGCCAGCGAGCGCGGCATTCCCGTGTGCAATGCCGCGGGTACCAACGACGCCGCCGTGGCCGACCACGCGATGGCGATCCTGCTGGCCGCGATCCGCCGCCTGCCTTTCCTGAACAACGGCGTGCGCCACGGCCTGTGGCGCGACGACATCCCGCGCCCGCCGCACGTGTCGGGCCGCCGGATGGGCATCTTCGGGCTGGGCGCGATCGGCCGGCAGATCGCCAAGCGCGCGATGGGTTTCGACATGGAGATCGGCTACCACAGCCGCACCCGCCGTGACGACACCGGCTTTCGCTGGTTCAACGACATCGTGAGCCTGGCCGACTGGTGCGACTTCCTGGTGGTCGCTGCGCCCGGCGGCAAGGAGACCTACCACATCGTCAACGCCGACGTGCTGAACGCGCTGGGGCCGAACGGCGTGATCGTCAACATCGCGCGCGGCACGCTGGTGGACACCGATGCGGTGGCCGACGCGCTGCGCGACAAGCGCATCTGGGCCGCGGCATTGGACGTGTACGAAGGCGAGCCCACGCCGCCGGCACGCCTGCTCGAATTCGAGAATGCGGTGCTGACACCGCACATCGGCGGCATCTCGCCGCAAGCCATCCACGCCTCGGTGGTGCGCTTCCTGGAAAACGCAGAGGCCCACTTCGCGGGCCGGCCGCTGCTCACTCGCGTCAACTGAAAATGCCCTACGGAAACCTCATCGCCGGCCAATGGGTGGCCGGCGATCGCTTCGGCCTGAACCGCAACCCCTCGAACCCCGCCGAGGTGATCGGCGAGTATGCGCAGGCCGATGCCGCGCAGCTCGACATGGCGGTGGCCGCGGCGCAAGCCGCCTTCCCCGCGTGGTCGACGGGCAGCATCCAGGCGCGCTCCGACGCGCTCGACAAGATCGGCACCGAAATCCTCGCGCGCCGCGACGAACTCGGCGCGCTGCTCGCCCACGAGGAAGGCAAGACCCGCCCCGAAGCCATCGGCGAAGTCACGCGGGCCGGCTACATCTTCAAGTTCTTCGCGGGCGAATGCCTGCGGCTTTCCGGCGAGACGCTGCCCTCGGTGCGCCCGGGCGTCGGCGTGGAGATCACGCGCGAGCCCGTTGGCGTTGTCGGGCTGGTGACGCCGTGGAACTTCCCGATCGCGATTCCGGCGTGGAAGATCGCGCCCGCCCTGGCCTTTGGCAACTGCGTGATCTTCAAGCCCGCGGACCTCGTGCCGGGTTCGGCGTGGGCCCTCGCCGAGATCATCCATCGCAGCGGCATCCCCGCCGGCGTGTTCAACCTGGTGATGGGACGTGGCAGCGTCATCGGCGACCCGCTGGTCACGCACCCCGGCATCGCGGCGGTCAGCTTCACCGGCTCGGTGGACGTTGGGCGCCGCATCGCGCAGCAGTGCGCGCAGCATGGCAAGAAGGTGCAGCTCGAGATGGGCGGCAAGAACCCGCAGGTGGTGCTGGACGACGCCGACCTCGCGCAGACCGTGGAGCTGTGCGCGCAAAGCGCCTTCTTCTCGACCGGGCAGCGCTGCACGGCATCGAGCCGGCTCATCGTCACGCAGGGCGTCCACGACCGCTTCGTCAGCGCGCTGAAGGAGCGCATGGCCAGGCTCAAGGTCGGCGACGCGCTCGCAGCCGGCACGGACATCGGCCCAGCCGCCAGCGAAGCGCAGATGGAACAGGACCTGCAGTACATCGACATCGCGCGCCAGGAAGGCGGCGAACTCGTCGCGGGCGGCGTGCGCGTCGCTTGCCATGCCGGGAATGGCAACGAAGGCTACTTCGTGGCACCCACGCTCTTCACCGGCACGAGCGCCGGCATGCGCATCAACCGCGAAGAGGTCTTCGGTCCGGTCGCGAGCGTGATCCGCGTGCGCGACTACGAGGAAGCGCTGGCGGTGGCGAACGACACCGAGTTCGGCCTGTCCGCGGGCATCGCCACCACGAGCATGAAGCACGCGACGCACTTTCGCCGCCATGCGCAGGCCGGGATGGTGATGGTGAACCTGCCCACCGCGGGCGTGGACTACCACGTGCCTTTCGGCGGCCGCAAGGGATCGAGCTATGGCCCGCGCGAGCAGGGCCGCTACGCACAGGAGTTCTTCACCACGGTGAAGACCGCCTACATCCTGGCGTGATCGCGTACGTCGCGCCGCCGGCCACGGTGGCATCCACCTACCGCGACTTCCTCGCCGCATTGGCGCGCGACGGTTTCGCCGGCGAGATCAGCGACCGCTACGCGGACCGCGTGGTGCTCGCCACCGACAACTCGATCTACCAGCGGCTGCCGCAGGCGGCCGTGTTCCCGCGCGACGCCGAAGACGTGCAGCGCCTGGCGCGCCTGGCGGGCGAGCCCGCCTTCAAGCGCGTCGTGCTGACGCCACGCGGCGGCGGCACGGGCACCAACGGCCAGTCGCTCACCGACGGCATCGTGGTCGACCTGTCGCGCCATATGAACCGCATCCTGTCCATCGACCCGGCCGCGCGGCGCGTGCGGGTGCAGGCGGGCGTGGTGAAGGACCAGCTCAACGCCGCACTGGCGCCGCACGGCCTCTTCTTCGCGCCCGAGCTGTCCACGAGCAACCGCGCCACGCTGGGCGGCATGATCAACACCGACGCCAGCGGGCAGGGCAGTTGCACCTATGGCAAGACGCGCGACCATGTGATCGCACTCGACTGCATCCTGCTCGGCGGCGAGCGCTTCGAGAGCCGGGCCCTGGACGCCTCTGAACTCGCCCGCAAGCTGCAGCAGCCCGGACGCACCGGCGATGCATACCGCGCCGCCACACTGATCAACGAGACCCAGGGGGGGCTGATCGAGAAACGCTTCCCGAAGCTCAATCGCTGTCTCACTGGCTACGACCTCGCGCACCTGCGCGAGCCCGACGGTCGCTTCAATCTCAACAGCGTGCTGTGCGGCGCTGAAGGATCGCTCGGCTTCATCGTCGAGGCGGAGCTCAATGTGCTGCCGATTCCGAAGTACTCGGTGCTCGTGAACGTGCGGTACGCGGGGTTCATGGATGCTCTCGCCGATGCCCGCGCCCTGATGGCGCATCGGCCGCTGTCGATCGAGACCGTCGATTCTCGCGTCCTCATGATGGCAATGAAGGACATCGTGTGGACACGCGTCGCCAGCTACTTCCCGTGGGCGGAAGGCGAGCAGGACACACGTGGCATCAACTTGGTGGAGTTCAGCGGCGACGATCCGCAGGAAGTGGACGGGCGCGTCGCGAATTTCGCCGCGCACCTGCAGGCGGACACCAGCGTGCCGCGCCTCGGGCACACGCTCGCGGCTGGCGCCGAGGCGGTGGAACAGGTCTATGCGATGCGCAAGCGCTCGGTTGGTCTCCTGGGCAACGTGCAGGGCGAAAAGCGCCCGCAGCCGTTCGTGGAAGACACGGCCGTGCCCCCTGAGCGTCTGCCGGAATACATCGCCGAGTTCCGCGCGTTGCTCGACGGGCTGGGGCTGTCGTACGGGATGTTCGGCCACGTCGACGCCGGCGTGCTGCACGTGCGGCCCCTGCTGGACATGAAGGACCCGGCGCAGGCCGCGATGGTGCGTACGGTGTCGGATGCCGTTGCCGCGCTCACGCAGAAATACGGCGGCCTGCTCTGGGGCGAACATGGCAAGGGAGTTCGCTCCGAGTACGCGCCCGCCTTCTTCGGGCCCTTGTACCCGGCGCTGCAACAGCTCAAGGCCGCCTTCGACCCGCACAACCAGCTCAATCCGGGCAAGATCGCGACCCCGGCGTCTGTGCCCGATGCGCATTTGCTGCGCATCGATGGCGTGCCGCTGCGCGGGGAATCCGACAGGCAGATCGATGAACGGGTGTGGCAAAGCTACGGCAGCGCGATGCACTGCAACGGCAACGGCGCCTGCTACAACTTCGACCCCGACGATGCGATGTGCCCGTCGTGGAAGGCGACGCGCGAGCGTCGCCACTCGCCGAAGGGCCGGGCCTCATTGATGCGCGAGTGGCTGCGGCTGCAGGCGGCAGCGGGCGCCGACGTGCTCTCACGCAATGGCGGCGCGGTGCGCGGCTTCGTGCGGCGCTGGAGGAACTCGCGGTCGGCCTCGGCCCGGGACGACTTCTCCCACGAGGTCTACGAAGCGATGGCCGGTTGCCTCGCATGCAAGTCCTGTGCAGCGCAATGCCCGGTGAAAGTCAGTGTGCCCGAGTTCCGGTCACGCTTCCTTGCGCTTTATCACGCACGCTACCTGCGACCGGCCAAGGACTACCTGATCGGTTCGCTCGAATTCACGATTCCTTACCTAGCCCGTGCGCCGCGGCTGTACAACGCGGTGATGTCGGCGCGCTGGGTGCGAGCGCTGTTGGACCGATTCGCGGGAATGGTCGACAGCCCCTTGCTGGACGGCTTCGACCTCGCCCCCACGCTTGCCAAGTTGCAGGTGCGCGTTGCGACGCCGGAACTGCTGGCCCGGCTCTCGCCGCAAGAGCGCACGCGAAGCGTGGTGCTTGTGCAGGATGCGTTCACGCGCTGGTTTGAGACGCCGGTGTGGGCATCCTTCCTCGAGCTGGCCTCGCTGCTCGGCAAGGACGTCTACGTCGCGCCCTTCCGTCCTAACGGCAAGCCGCTGCACGTGCAGGGCTTCCTTGAGGCCTTCGACCGCGTCGCGACGCGGCAGGCAGCGTTCCTGCACGCGCTGGCCGCAGCCGGCGTCCCGCTGGTCGGGCTCGATCCCGCGATGACCCTGGTGTTCCGCCAGGAGTACCTCAAGGTACCTGGCGCCAGCGAATGCCCGAAGGTGCTGCTTCCGCAGGAATGGTTGGCCCAAGAGATGCCTTCGCGGCCTTCTGGCCGGGGTGGTTCCTACGCATTGCTCCTGCATTGCACCGAGAAAACCGGAGAACCCGAGAGCGCGCGCCTGTGGCGCGAAGTCTTCGAACGCGCGGGCATATCGCTTGTTGCGCGAGACGCTGGCTGCTGCGGCATGTCGGGGACCTACGGTCACGAGTCGCGCAACGCCGCCAATTCCAGGATCATCTATGCCCAGTCTTGGGGGCGCATCGTGAACGGTGCAGCCATGGGGCCTGAATTGCTGGCCACCGGCTACTCCTGTCGCAGCCAGGTCGCGCGCCTGGGTGGGCTATCGCTTCGGCATCCGGCGCAAGTTCTGGTCGAGCACCTGCGTGCGACCGGCGCGCGCTGATCGTCCGCCAGTCTGGTTGCCTAGCCTGCAGCTCTGCTCGTCGCTGCTGGCCGTGCCCAGCAGGCGCCACGTCGAACCAGGACGTCTGCTTTGGGTCGAAAGCAGTCGTATGCTTGCCCGATGAACAAGAAGCTACGGCTCTTTGTGGCGACTGCCTTGGCGATCCTGCTAGGAGCGGGCGTTCCGCTCCTGGAGCGAGTCATCAAATGCCAGCAGCCGACCTCGGAGGCTTGCGTCTGGGCGAAAGCGTACTTGCCGCTTTCATTTGGTCTTTGGTCGATCGTAGGAATGGTCGCGGGAGTGGTTGCGTGGTTTGTTCTTCGAGCGTTCCGCCGGGACTGACGTCTGCCTCCGGCCAGAAGCAGCCGATCCCTCTGCGCCCTCCGCAGCATGGATCGAGGCGGCTCACCGCCTGAGTCCGGCGTCGGGGTACGCCGTGGCGACGCAGCCCGAGCCACCGTCAATCCGCGCGCCGCTGCGGCAGCGCCGGCAGCCCGAAGTCCGGCACCTCTCCGCGTCGCAGCAGGTGTTGCGGCCCGAGATCGTCGATGCGGTTGGCCCCGAGGAGGCCGAGGTCGCAGTCGATCTCGCGCAGCAGGATGTTCACCGCATGCGCGACCCCCTCGGCGCCGGCGATGGTTGCGGCGTAGTTGAAGGGACGGCCGATGAACACGAAGTCGGCGCCCAGCGCGAGCGCCTTGAGCACGTCCGAGCCGCGGCGAAAGCCGCTGTCCACCATGATCGGCATGCTGCCGACTGCCGCGCGAGCGGCTGGCAGCACGCGCAACGGCGACACGGCGCCATCGAGCTGGCGTCCGCCGTGGTTGGAAAGAATCACGCCGTCGAGACCATGGTCGCGCGCGCGCAGCGCATCCAGCGGATGCAGTATGCCCTTGAGCACGAAGCGGCCCTGCCACTGCGCGCGGATGTGGGCGATCGCGGACCAGTCGAGGTGCGCGCGGCCGGAGAAATCGCGCACAACGCTGCGCGCCACAATGGGCGTGCGCTTGTCGGTGTCGTTGTTCTCGAAGTGCGGCATGCCCCGCGTGACGAGCGTGCGCAGCAAGGTGCCGGCGCTCCAGCGCGGATGTGTGAGGCCCTGCCACAGCAGCGAGAGGTTGGGCCGCAACGGGCTCGTGAAGCCGGCGCGCGCGTAGTTCTCGACGTTGCCGCGTACGGCCGTGTCCACCGTGACCACCAGCGTGCCGAAGCCGGCGCGTGCGACGCGGTCTACCAGCGCCTCGATCTTCTCCGGCGTGGGCGGCAGGTAGGCCTGGAACCAGCTCGCGGGCGCGGCGCGCGCGACTTCCTCCATGCGCGTGAGCGAAGAGCCGCTCATGATCATCGGGATGCCCGCAGCCGCCGCCGATGTGGCCAGCACCGTGTCGCCGCGGTAGGCCGTGAGAGCGCTCACGCCCATGGGCGCGATGCCGAAGGGCGCGGCCCATTCGCGGCCGAAGAGGGTGGTCTTCTGCGAGCGCTGCGCCACGTTGTTCAGCACACGCGGCAGGAAGCCGATCTCATCGAAGGCCACGCGGTTGTCGCGCTGCGAGGCGCCGCTTTCGGCGGCGCCGAACACGTAGCCGAAGATCGGCTTGGGCAGATGGCGGCGCGCGGCGGCCTCGAAGTCCTCGAGAGCGTAGATGCCGCGCAGGCGGCGGGGCAGGGGCGCATTCACGGCGTGCGCCTCAGCGGCCGTTGGCCTTGCGCCAGGCCTCGAAGTCCACTTTGCTCTGCGGGTTCGTCGGCGGGTACAGGCCGATGATGGAGCGGCCCTTGGCGACCTCGCCTGACACGAAGTCCTCGTAGGCCGTCATCTCGAAGCCTTCGCTGGCGATCTCCTCGGCGAGGTGCGCCGGGATCACCACCACGCCTTCACCGTCGCCGACCAGGATGTCGCCGGGGAAGACAGGCGCGTCGCCACAGCCGATCGGCACGTTGATGTCGATGGCCTGGTGGTGCGTGAGGTTCGTCGGCGCGCTCGGCCGGTGATGGTATGCCGGGATCTTCAGCGCCCCGATCTCGGGCGAGTCGCGAAAGCCCCCATCGGTGACGACCCCGGCGACGCCGCGCGCCTGCAGGCGCATGACCAGGATGGCGCCGGCGGAAGCGGCCCGCGCGTCCTTGCGGCTGTCGAACACGAGGACCGCGCCGGGTGGGCATTCCTCGACCGCCTTGCGCTGGGGGTGCTCCGGGTTCAGGAACACGTCGATCGTGTTCAGGTCCTCGCGAGCCGGCATGTAGCGCACGGTGTACGCGGGGCCGACCATGTTCCCGCGCAAGGCGCCTACCGGCCGCACGTCCTGGATCAACTGGCTGCGCAGACCGCGCTTGAACAGGCAGGTGCAAAGCGTGGCCGTGCTGATCGTCTGGAGTTGATTGAAGGCTTCGGGGGAGAGGGCCGGTGGGGTGCTCATGGAGTGGCTGCGAAGGATGTCGTCCAAAAAAAGTTATTGTATACTAGTATCCGAAATCCACGACCGTTGCCAAAGCGCGCGGCCTTCCTGGAGGAGACATGACCCACACCAGCAGCGCCCGCCCGCGGGTGCTCTATCTCGCGCGCGGCACGCCGCAGCTATATGAGGCCGTGCGCAGCTACGCGCCGGCGAACATCGAGCTCGTCACGCTGGAATCGGACGAGCCGCAGGAGGTGTTCGCGAACCTCTCCAATTGCGAGGCCGTGATCGTGGCGACGCGCAAGCTCGATCGCGAAATGATCGCCGCGGCCCCGAAGCTGCGGCTGGTCGTGCACCAGGGCGTGGGCTACCACGACACCACCGACGTGCCCGCACTGCGCGCGCGCGGCATCCCCGTGGCCGTGACGCCCAACGGCACGCCGCAAACGGTGTCCGAGCACGCCGTGATGCTGATGCTCGCCGCGTGCCGCCTGCTGCCCTTCGCGGACAGCGAACTGCGCAGGGGCCGCTACCACGTCAACGCGCTTCGCTTGCAGTCGCAGACACTCGCAGGCAAGACCGTCGGCTTCATCGGCATGGGGCGCATCGGCCAGGCCACTGCGCGACGCCTGCTCGGTTGGGAGATGCAGAGCCTTTACGTGGACCCCGTCCCGCTGCCGGACCCCGAAGCAGCGCGCATGAACCTCGAGCGCGTGGGGCTGTCCGAACTGCTGGAGCGCGCCGACATCGTCTCGCTCCACGTGCCGCTCACCGACGACACGCGCGCGATGATCGACCACGCGGCGCTGGCGCACATGAAGAAGGGCGCGGTTCTCGTGAACACTGCGCGCGGACCGGTGGTGGACGAAGCGGCCCTTGTCGAAGCGCTGCGCTCGGGCCACCTCGGCGCGGCCGGCCTCGACGTGTACGAGCAGGAGCCGGTGCGCGCAGGGCATCCGCTCGCCGGGTTGCGCAACGTGGTACTCACGCCGCACATTGCCGCGGCTACCCGCGACACCTTCGCCGCGAAGATGCAGGGCGTCTTCGCCAACATCAGCCGCTTCTACGCCGGCGTGCCGCTGCAAGAGCAGGTCATCTGAGCCGCCGCAGTATCCATGAACCCATCACAACGGAAGATCCAACCCATGACCAAACGACAAAGCACCCGCCGCCACTTCTCGCTGCTCGCCGCCGCGACGCTCGTCGCCGGCGCCTTCGGGCTGCCGGCGGCCGCCCTCGCGCAGGCGAAATTCCCCACCAAGGCCGTGACGATCGTCGTCCCCTACACTGCGGGCGGCGCCTCGGACGTTCAGGCCCGGCTGATCGGCCAGAAGCTCTCTCAGCTCTGGGGCCAGCCTGTCATCGTCGAGAACAAGCCGGGCGCCAGCGCCTCGATCGGCATGCAGTTCGTGGCTTCGGCCGCGCCTGACGGCCACACGCTGGTGATCAGCGACCTGGGCACGCTGACCATCGCGCCTTCGGTGCGCAAGGTGCCGTACGACCTGGACAAGGCCTTCGCGCCGCTGACCGTCCTGACCTACTCGCCCTATCTGCTGACGGCCCATCCCTCCACGCCCTACAACACGCTGAACGAACTGATCGCCTACGCCAAGGCCAATCCGAACAAGATCAACTACGGCACCAGCGGCGTGGGCACCAACCCGCACCTGGCGGGGCGTCTGTTCGCGTCGCGCCTCGGGCTGCAATGGACCGACGTGCCCAGCAAGGGCGGCTCGCAGACCATCCAGGACGTGATGCAGGGCGTCGTCGACCTGCAGTTCAACAGCGTGTTCAGCACCGCGTCGCATGTGAAGGCCGGCAAGCTGAAGGCGCTCGCCGTCTCCAGCGCGAAGCGACTGCCGGACATGCCGAACCTGCCGACGGTGGGGGAGGTGATCCCGGGCTTCGTCGCAGGCGGCTACCAGGGCATGTTCGCGCCGGCAGCGACCCCGCCGGAGGTGGTGCGCAAGATCAACGCCGACCTGGTGCAGGTGCTTGCCATGCCGGATGTGCGGGCCAGGCTGCTGGACCTGGGAGCCGAACCGATCGGGGGCAGCGCGGAAGCGATGCGCACGTTCCTGCGCGAGGACCGCGAGCGATGGGCCGCCGTCGTGAAGCAGTACAACATCAAGGTGGAACAATAAGCACCCTATGGCCCGACCGCGCCTCGTGCTCGCCTCCACGCTGCAGGACCTCGCGTCCCTGGGCGCGAGCCGGCGCGCGCCGGCGACGAGGGGGGCCGCCAGCGGTGAGATCGTCGGCGTGCTGCGGCGCGCCATCGTCAACGTGGATCTGGTGCCGGGCACGGCGCTCAACGAGTCGGACGTGGCGACACAGTTCGGGGTGAGCCGCACGCCGGTGCGCGAGGCGTTCCGCACGCTGCTCTCCGAGAGGCTGCTCGACGTGCGGCCGCAGAAGGGCACCTTCGTGTCACTGCTGTACCGGCCGGACCTGGAAGACGCGCTCTTCGTGCGCGAGGCGCTCGAATGCGCCGCCGCGGACCTGGCTGCGCGCGCGCCGGCGGAGCAACGCAAGGTGCTGCTGAGCATCGTAGAGCAACAGCGCATGGCCTTGCAGCGCGGTGACCGCGAAGGCAGCCTGGCGGCCGACGAGGAACTGCACCGCAAGATCATGGAGCTCTCGGGACATCCTTCAGCCTGGGAGGTCGTGCGGCAGGCCCGCACGCACCTGGAGCGGCTGCGACGCATCGCCAATGCGGAGCTTGGGGGCAGCGAGGAAGCGCTCGGCTACCATGAAAAGATCGCCGAAGCCATCGTGAGCGGCGACGCCAAAGCGGCGGTGAAACTGTTGCGCAGCCACATCCGTCAGATCGAGGGCTTCATCGGCCGGATCGCCGAGCTGCACGCGGGGTATATCGAATAAGGGGGAGGCTCCGACTGGCGGGGCATCGACCCCCGTCGCCGCTGGTGGAGTCTATGCGCGGCTCCGGGCGATTGCCAACCGCGTGGTCCTCTGCCCGTCAGAACGCGCTTCGCTTTCCTGCATGCGGATTTCGGCCGCGCCGACGGGAACCTTCGATCCTTACCTCACGCGGTGAACGTCGAACGCTGAGACCGCCGCGGCGGAGTTGCCCCAGGACTGCCGCACGTAGGTCGCGACGGCGGCGATGTCCTCACCGCCACCCGGTGAAGGCGTGCGGGCTGATGCCCAACTTCCAGAACCCGCTGGGCGGCCTGATGCCGGACGCCGCCAAGCAGGCACTCGTGGAGCTGTTCGCGCAGCATGACCTGTCCTTGATCGAGGACGACGTCTATGGCGAGCTGTGCTTCGGCGCGCACAAACCGCGGCCGGCGAAAGCCTGGGACAAGAAGGGACTGGTGATGCATTGCAGCTCCTTTTCCAAGACGCTTGCGCCGGGTTATCGGGTCGGCTGGGTTGCGGCCGGTCGATTCTCTGCCGCCATCGGAAGGCGCAAGCTCATGAGCTCGCTGGCGGCCTCGGTGCCCGCGCAGGAGGGCCTGTCCGAGTATCTGCAACACGGCGGATATGACCGCCACCTGCGACAGCTGCGCCAGGTCCTGGCCGGGCAAAGGCAGCTCGTCGTGCGCTCGATCGGGAAGCACTTCCCGGCCGGAACGAAGGGCACGCAGCCCGATGGCGGTTACTTCGTGTGGGTCGAACTGCCGCGAGGGGTGGACGCGCTCGAGCTGCACCGGCTGGCGCTTTCCCAGGACATCAGCGTCGCCCCGGGCCACTTGTTCTCGGCCGACCGGCGCTTCGCCAATCACCTGCGCATCATCAACTTCGGTCACCCGGAAAACAGGAGGGTCGAAGCGGCCCTCAAGACGGTCGGAACGATCGCCCGGGGCCTTGATGGCAGGCTGAATGCAATGCGGCGCCGAAGGTGCCCGCGGCCCGAGGTCGACAAGCGCCCGGACCGGCATCGCAGCGTGCTGGAGTGCGAGCCCTTGCCGGGATGGCAGCTACCATGGAGCCTTGTGCGCAATCCGCGCCGGCCGAAGGAAGCCCTCATGGAACAGCAACCCCGTCCCCGGCTGATGCGCGACACGCGCCGCTACTGGCCGCTGATGACCGCCTACGAGCGCTTCGAGCACGTGGTCGTCTTCCTGCTTTCGCTCGTCATCGCGCTGGTGATCGCGCTGGCCCTGGTCCAGCTCTGCGCGCGGGTCATCCCGCTGCTGCTGACCGGCGCGATCGATCCGCTGGACCACGCGGTCTTCCAGGGCCTGTTCGGCATGGTGATGACCTTGCTGATCGCGCTGGAGTTCAAGCACTCCATCGTCCGGGTCGCGCTGCGGCGCGACAGCATCGTGCAGGTCAAGACGGTCGTGCTGATCGCGCTGCTGGCCCTCAGCCGCAAGTTCGTCATCCTCGATTCCACCGCGACCGGCCCGGCGACCATCGCCGCGCTGGCCGGCGCGACGCTGGTGCTGGGGATCGTCTACTGGCTGCTGCGCGAGCGCGACGACCGGCTCGACACGCCGCAGGAGCGTGCAGAAGCGACCGGCGACTGAGGAGCGCGGGCCGCGGCACACCTTGCCGCAATGAGGTTTAGCGCGCATCATGGGTCTGCATTCATCTTCCGCACAGCGCCATCGCTGTCCTTGCCTGCAGGTGGCTGACTGGTTTCATGAAGCTCTACGAAGCTCTCGCTGCGGATTTTGAAGAGTCCATCCGGAAAGGAGTCCTGCGGGCGGGCGACAAGCTGCCATCTGTTCGACAGACGAGCCGCAGCCGCAAGGTGAGCGCTTCGACTGTCTTCCAGGCGTATTACCTGCTCGAAGGGCGGGGCCTGATCAGGGCCCGCGAACGTGCTGGGTATTTCGTGGCGCCGAGCGTCCGCGCGTCGATGTCACAGCCGGCGCGGCCATCCGCGCCCAGGGACGAATCGGTGTCGGTGGGCGTTAGTGCCTTGGTCGCGGACATTTTGGCCAGCGTCAGGACGCGGTCAGTTGCCCAGTTTGGATCGGCCTTTCCCAGTCCCGAGCTCTTTCCGTTTGCGCGCCTCGGGCGCTCATTGGCCTCGACCGCGAGGTTCGCAGACCCGTGGAGTTCCATGGATGACCTCTCTCCGGGAAATGCGGTGCTGCGCAGGCAGATTTCCCTGCGCTACCTTGCCGATGGTGTCAGCGTCGCGCCCGACGAAATCGTCATCACCAATGGGGCGCTCGAGGCACTGGGCCTTTGCCTGTCGGCAGTGACCCAGCCGGGCGACACCGTGATCGTCGAGTGCCCCGCGTTCTACGCTGCCCTGCAGATGATCGAAAGAATGGGATTGCGCGCGGTCCCGATCCGGACGCATCCGACAAAGGGCATCGACCTGACTGCACTCGAACACGCGATCATCCGCCACTCCCCGAAGGTGTGCTGGTTCATGACAACCTTCCAGAACCCTCTGGGATGCACGATGTCCGAGGTCAGGAAGAAGGAACTCGTGGCGCTATTGGCGCGTCACCAGATTCCGATGATCGAGGATGACGTTTACGCAGAGCTGTACTTTGGCGATGTGCGGCCGGCGCCGGCCAAGGCCTTCGACAAGAAAGGGCTTGTGATGCACTGCTCTTCGTTTTCAAAATCGCTGGCACCCGGATATCGCATCGGGTGGGCCGCCCCGGGCCGCTTTGCCGCCGCGGTGGCGCGCGAGAAGATCGCGGTCAGCCTCAGTGCCTGCGTTCCGGCGCAACTGGCGCTGGCAGACTACCTGAAGCACGCGAGCTTCGACAAGCACCTCCGGCGGCTCCGGCAGACACTGGCGTCGCGGCAAAGCACGCTTGTCAGGGCGCTGGCCCATTACTTTCCGTCTGGAACGCTCGCGACGCAGCCAAAGGGTGGTTATTTCCTGTGGGTGGAAGTTCCGGGAGAACTCGACGTTCTGGACATCCAGCGCCAGGCGATGGCCATCGGTGTGAGCTTTGCGCCGGGCCCGATGTTCTCTGCGGCCGGTGAGTTTCGCAACTGCCTGCGCCTCAATTACGGTCATCCCTGGGATGTACATGCCGAGCGCAGCATCGAGACCCTGGGAAAGATGCTCCTCAAGGCGATGCGAAGTGATACTGCGCGCGTCGCGGTCCCAGCGTGAAGAAGAATGTCGCACCCTGTCCCGGCTCCGCAGTTGCCCACATCCTTCCGCCATGGCGTTCCACGATCCGGCGGGCGAGGGCCAGGCCGAACGTCTTGTTTCCCCCGGAGACTGATGACGGCCGCGTCTTCAGTCTCCGTGAATTTCCACGCGTTGGACAGCAAATTGCACAACACCCGTGCGAGCAATTGTGGCTCCCCATCCGCATGCAGATCCGGTTGCACCTTAAAGGTCACCTTACGCGTCGTATCAGTGCTGCGCAACTGCTCGATCGCTGACCAGGCGAGCTCGGTCAGATCGGTAGTTTGAGTGACCAAAGGACGCGAGGAGAGTGGAGCGATCGTCAGCAACGCCCGGCTGATCTCGCTCATCTGGGCAGCGGCTTTCTGGATGAGATGAAGGTATCCGCGGCCTTGAGGGCTAAGCAACCCGCCCTCCGTCTCTTCGAGCGTCCTTGAAGACGCGCTGATCGCCGCGACGAGGCTTCCCAGCTCGTGCGGAACGGAGCAGCCGAAGAGCGCCCATTCGCGAACGTCGGCGGTGAGGGCCGCAACGACTTCCTCCAATGGAACATCGACGTTTGACGCGGTCCTGCCCTGGTCCAGGCAGTCCTCCATCGTCCCGGCCAACAGGGTCGCCATGCCGAAACGTTCAGAGAATGGGTAGATAGTCAGCCGCGTGCGCTTCTGCTCGCCCGCTGCGGTTATCGTCATCGAGGCTGCCTCAAATTGGGAATGGGAGTTGCAGCCTAGTGAATACCTGGTCGTGAGACCAGCATCAGAACGCGCACTAAAGAGCGGTGCAGAGCGTGGCGCAATCTGATACGTACGTTTTCGAACCGCCTGCTGCTTAAAAAAGATCGGTGCGCGCTGCGTAATCTAGATCTGATGAACCACGGATGCAGCATGACGGTCTCTCGGTATGTGACTCGCGCGGCCACCGCCCGATGCGCCGGTCTTATGGGCAGCACCTCCGCCCGCTTGACAGCTTTTCCGTCGACTGCGACGCCCCGGCTGCGATGCAAGGAGCAGCCTGCAGGAAAATACCTTCCCTGCCAAGCGGATCGCGGTGCGGGGGCAGGTCGAATGGGCTGCAGAACGCCGCTGCCTGTTGCAGGTGCACGCCTTCCTGGGGGCGCTGCCCGAGGAGCGCTGGGGCCACATGGATGACGAATGAAGTCATACGCACCAACTGATGACGGACCGCGATCAATGCCCCCACTGGCTACCGGCTCACGACCAACCACGCAAGTCACCACCGGAGCCTTGCTCAAGAGCGCGCTTCGACTGACGGGCCTAGGCTGCTGGAACTGGAATCTCTCAACGGGGGAGATTGATCTCTCCCCCGAGGCGGAAGAAATCTTCGGCGATCTCGGCGCGGGTCGAGGCATCGTATCCTGGCTCGAACGCGTCGACGCCGAGGACGCAAAGGCACTGCACGCGCTGGAAGAGCAGGTTCGTAGCGGCCAGCGCAGCTTCAGTTTCGAATACTGCTTTCGCCGGGCGGATGGCGTTCGAAAACGGCTCAAGAGTGATGGCGAAATCGTGACGGTCGACGAACACGGCGCACCGATGACCCTTGCGGGGACAGTTCTCGACCTTGGCGATGCAGAAGCTCCTGATGTACCGGGCGCGCGCTGGCAAGATGCGTTCAACACCTCCGCGATCTTGGGTGAAACATGGACATGGGAGCAGGATGCCAGCTACCGCTTCACTTTTCTGCAGGGCGGCGAGAGGGCGCCGGTTCCCGAACTGGCCGACGCCATCGGGCACCGGCGCTGGGAGCTTCCTCATGCCGTTCCTTTGAACGGTTCGTGGCACGACCACTTGCAGGTGCTGGAACGTCGCGAACCTTTCCGCGACTTCGAGTACCGCGTCGGCAACGGGCCGCATTCGACCTACTCATCGACTTCCGGCGAGCCCGTGTACGACGCCACGGGGGCCTTTCGCGGCTACCGGGGAACCGCCCGCAACGTCACGCGCCGGGTGAAGGCGCAAGAGGCGACGGCGCATGCCCGGCTGCTCCTGCAGCAGGCCTCCCGCCTTGGGCAACTGGCCGTCTGGACACTGAGCGTCCCTGAAATGGAGGTCGAGTGGACGCCCCATATTCCCCAGTGGTTCGGGCATGCCGTCGATGAACCGCTCACGTGGAACGCGGCGCTCGCATACCTGTGCCCGACGTCGAGGGCAGAGCTCCAGGCGGCTGTTGGCGAGTGCGTTGCGCGAAACCAGCCCTTCGATCTCGAAGCAGGCGTGCTCACGGTGGACGCGGCTCCCCGGTGGCTCCGGATCATCGGACAGGCTGAACCCTCCGTCACCGGGCCGTGCCGCCGCGTGATCGGCGCCATCCAGGACGTGTCGGCGCGCAAGGACGATGCCCGTCGGCTGGGGGAACTCAACGAGCGGCTGTTCACGACGCTCGAAAGCATCACGGAGGGCTTTTTCACCATCGATCGCCAGTGGCGGTTCACCTACGTGAACCACGAAATGGAACGGGTGGCCATGCATTCGCGTGACGACCTTCTCGGCCGCTGCGTGATGGAAGTGTTTCCCTGGTTCGAGGGCAGCGTCTTTCACCGGGAATACGAGCGCGCGCTTGCGAGCGGGCGCACCACGCAATTCGAGAGCTATTTCGAGCCCCTTGACGTCTGGGTCGAGGTCTACGGATATCCATCGGCCCAGGGGCTTGCCGTCTATTTCCAGGATGTCACCGGCCGGAAAAACGCGCAGGACGCCTTGCGCGCGAGCGAGGAGCGACACAGGCTCTTCTTCGAAGTGAGCCTCGAGGCGGTCCTCCAGGTTGAGCACGACTCGGGCAGGATCCTGTCCGTCAACCCGGCGGCTTGCCGGATGTTCGGGCTGACCGAAGCCCAGATCAAGGAACGGGGCCGTCGCGGGCTCGTCGCAGACCGCGAACAACGGCTGGAGTCCCTCCTTGCGGCGGCGGGGAGTGCGGGAAGAGCGCGCGGGCAGCTCACGCTCGTTCGCGGTGACGGCACGGAATTCGAGGCAGAGCTCTCCGGTGCGCTGTTCACGGGAAGTGACGGCATCATCTACTCGAGCGTTTCCGTCAGGGACATCAGTGACCTGCTCAAACACGAGGCGCAGATCGTGACCCTGAACGAAGGCCTTGCGCAGAAGGTGCGCGAGAGGACGGGCGAACTGGAAGCCGCAAACGCCGAACTGAAGGCTTTTGCGCACTCTCTCGCGCATGACCTGCGAACGCCGATTGCCGCCATCAACACCTTGGCCCACGTCCTGGAGCAGCGGCTGCAGCCGGCCGCAGAGAAGGAACGGCATTACGCCGCCAGGGTCAAGCAGGCAGCGCAGCAACTCGATGAGTATGTCCAGGCGCTCCTGTCGCACGCGCGTCTCTCGCAGGTGGCGTTGAGCGCATCCCGTGTCGACCTGAGCGCGATGGCCGAGTGCATCCTGGATGACCTCCGGCTCCGTGAGCCGACCCGCACGGTGGCCACGCACGTCCAACCGGGGCTGGCCTCGGTGGGGGACGCCACGCTGCTGCGGATGGCGCTGGAAAACCTGCTTGGGAACTCCTGGAAGTTCACGAAAAACCGTTCGGATGCCGAGATCCGTTTCACTGCCGACGAGCAGCTTGAGGGGCCCACGACATATTGCATCAGCGATAACGGCGCTGGATTCGAGATGGAGCACGCGCACAAGCTCTTCGGCACTTTCCAGCGGCTGCACACCCAGACCGAATTCCCCGGCACGGGAGTGGGGTTGGCCAACGTCCACCGGATCGTCCTGCGACATGGAGGGCAGATACGGGCGGAGGGGAAGTCGGGCAGTGGTGCCGCCTTCTACTTCACCTTGCCAAGGGAATCCGCCAGTGCTGCGACTTGACCTTGTCTCGCGTCAAATGCAACGGCACAACGGACCTTCCTGGCCTGCGTTGTGCTCCTGGACGCCTCCCACAATAACGTTTCCCGAGCCTTGGATGGACGAATGATGATGGCAGACCTCACCGCAGTCCCTGGACTCCACCCCAACTCTGAGGATCGCCGCAAGCGTGTCCTGCTCGCGGACGACCACGACCTCGTGCGCGCCGGCATCCAAGGATTGATCGAGCTGCTGCCCGAGGTTGAAGTGGTTGCAGAGGCAAGCTCGGGCGAGGAATTGCTGTCGCTGCTGGAGAGCGTCACCCCGGACCTGGTGATTACGGATATCCAAATGCCAGGGATCAATGGTCTGGAGGCTGTCGCGCGGATTCGACGGGGACATCCGGCACTGCCCGTCTTGGTGCTGTCCATGCATGACACCGCCGACTTCGTGCAGCGAGCGATCGCCAACGGTGCCAATGGGTATCTGATGAAGAATGCCGCGCCCAGCGAGTTGCAGCACGCAGTGCAGGCGATGCTGGCGACTGGCGGCTATGTTAACGCCAAGGTCGCCCGCATGCTGCTGGAGCGGGTGGATACCTGTGCCGCCGATGGGCTCACGGATCGCCAGATCGAGATCCTTTCGATGCTCGCTGGCGGACTGTCGTCAAAGGAAATCGGATACGAGCTGGGGCTCAGCCCCAAGACCATCGACGTGCACCGCGCGCGCATCATGGAACGCCTGCAGGTTCGGGATGTCGCGAGCCTCACACGCTATGCGGTGCGGCGAGGGCTGATCAAGGCGTGAAGCGTGGTGTCAGGCGCAGTCCAGCCTGACCGCGTGATCTTCGACCTGGACTGGGGGAGGCGTGAGCCGGGCGCATGTGCAGGAATCGGCACTGTTGGGGCGGGCGGAAGAAGGATCGGCGACGTGGACAAAATGGTCAGCAGGACGGCCGTTTTCGGGCAGGGGCAGTCGCGTCGAGCGAGTAGGCGCACCTGCGGAGCAATCCTTGTTCGCAGGGCGCGCTTCGCGAGGACTTCACTCCTGGGCGCTGGCTGCCATCAGCCAATTGGCTGCATCGAGGTGGCTCATGAAATACCGCAGCTCTCCCCCTGCAGAAGCAGCGGCAGAACGTGTGACGTCGAACCGCTTCTCGTCGGGCACCACGAGCGCAACATGGTTCCCGGCCAGCGTCATTCCAGCGTACTCGCCGATCCGCACCAGTTCGTCCGTGGTGAACGTCGGAGGAACACTGACGCAATCAACCAGGATGCGGGCCCATCCCTCGCGCCGACACAATGCTGCCGCCAGATCGACAAGTGCCAGGAAATCGTTGAAAACCGGGGCGCCCGTGCAAATGAGCAGCAGATGCGAAGCGCGCGAAATACCAACCGTGAACATGATGTTTCCTGCGTGATATGAAGCGACAACGACTCCCTCCGAACTTCGAAGTCGTTGAAGGACCACTCTCCCGATCAGTCCTCGAACGAAATCGTGAACCGCGTCGGGCCGCCTTCGCGCGACTCGGCGCGGATCCAGCCGCCGTGCCGGTCCAGCGACTGCTTGACTGCGGCGAGGCCGAGGCCTACCCCGGGGTAGGCAGGGGCCGAGGTGCGTGTCATCGAGCTCGATGGCGCGAGCAAACCCACCGACCGAGAACAGCGAATCACGCAATTCATGGGGAGACGGCCGTGGTGAACGCGTCGAGTTCGCGAAGGCGCTGCTCAAGCTGGGCGATGTGCGCGTATGCGTCCTGGGCGGAAGGAAGGGCATCTGTTCGAGGTTTACGCATGGGGTTCGCGGTTTGTTGTAGAGCAGCATTTGGTGCGATGATGCGAACTTGCAACCCGGGGCTTTGTTCCTGCAGGAACAAAGGCGTCAAATTCCGTCGTGAATGTCCCCCGCGGAACATTCGCCATGTGAGGGCGCCCATGCCTGCAACCAGACCGGAATTCGCGCGGATCCGACTCGCCTTCGGCAAGAGTGCCTATTTCCGCGAATTGCCCGCCGCGACGCTCGACGCGCTTGCTGCTGCGTCGACCCTGATCCGTTGCTCCGGCGGCGCCTTGCACGGCCCAAACGAAGCGGCGGAGACCTTCTGGCTGGTGCTCGAGGGCAGCCTCATCGTTTCGTGGCCCAACTCGGGCGCTGAAAGCGTGCCCGTTGCCGCGATCGGTGTGGGTAGTTTCTATTCCGCAGCTTCGCTCGTCGAGGGCGGCGTGACGGTGACGGAGGCGCGCGCAGAACGCAATACGGTCGGCGCCGCAATGCCCTCCGAAAGATTTCGTGCGATCGCGCGCGCCGACCCGGCGGTGGCTGCGCTGGTGCCGAAGCTGCTGCTCCATCGCTTCGAGGCGGCGCTGTCCTTCACTGCCGATGCGGTGTCCGCGAAACTGCCGCATCGGCTCGCACGGCGGCTTCTCGCACATGGGCTTGCCGTCGGTCAGGACTTGAGCAGCCCCGAAGTCGAGCTGCGCATCTCACAAACCGATCTCGCCCGGATGCTCGGCGCGAGCCGATCGAAGGTGAACGAGGAGTTGCGCCGTCTGCAGGATGCGGGCGTTATCCGCATCGGCTATGGGCGCATCTACCTGGTGCGGTGCAGGAGGTTGTTGGAGATCGCAGGCGGCTGGGTGCCGATGCTGTGACGGCGCACCGCTGTCCGGCATGAGCCCGCGCGAGCAACACTTGACGGCTAAAACCCAAACACCCTAACCGCATTCCCCGCCCTGACCTTCTTCATCTCCCCCTCCCCCAACTGCGCCGTATTCGCAAACGCCCCCTTCGTGTCGTGCACCCAATGCGGCCAGTCGGTGCCCAGCATCACGTGGTCCTCACCGACGATCGAGATCAAATACTTCAAAGACCGCACGTCATACGTGATGCTGTCGTAGTAGATATGCCGCAGGTAGTCCGTCGGCTTGCGCTTCATCTGCCTGCGTGACGCCAGCTCCACCTCATCCCCCTTCTCGAACCGCCCCACCAAATAGGGCAGGGTGCCACCGCCGTGCGAGGCGATCACTTTCATGTTGGGGTACTGGTCGAAGAAGCCCTCGAAAATCATCCGCGTGATGGCCAGCGTGGTGTCCATCATGAAGCCGACGCTCCAGCTCAAATCGAACTTGGTCATGTCCATGTAGTCCACGCCCGGCGGGTCGGTGGGGTGCACCAGCACCGGCAGCGCGCGCTTGTCGATTTCGGCCCAGATGGGCGCGAACATCGGGTCCGTGAGGCTCTTGCCCGCCACGTTGGCCAGCACCATCACGCCGGCTGCTCCCTTGGCGCAGCTGCGCTCCAGCTCCTCTACTGCCCGCTGCGGATACTCCCACGGCAGTGAGGTGAACCAGCGGATGCGGTCGGGGAAGCGCGCCTGCGCTTCGGCGAAGTTGTCGTTGGCTTCGCGCGCGGCCCGCACGCTCACGTCCTCCCCGCCCCAGTACACGTTGGGGCAGGTGAGCGAGCACACCGAGATGTCGATGCCCGCCTTGTCCATGTGCTCGATGCGCAAATCCCAGTCGAAGTGGCCCTTTTGCGGCAGCACCACCGGCGTGTTGCCGCGGAAGATCTCTTTCTGGCCGTCCGGCCGCGTTTGGATGTTGTACTGGCCACCCTCCTGTTTCAGCAGTTCGAGCCACTTGGTGGTGAACATGTGGGTGTGAACATCGATGACGGTCATGGGGTACTGCTCCTGGTAATGGGTAATTTTTTCGGCTCTGCTCGGGTCCGCCCTGATGGCGAGTTGGCATGCTTACCGATAAATTTAACCGGTTAACGAAGGAGCCGCCATGAAACGCCGTCAATTTACCGCCCTCGCCGCCGTCACGCTCACCGCCCCCGCCGTGTTGGCGCAGGAGCGCACGATGAAGATCTGGATCGGCTTCCCGCCCGGCGGCTCTGCCGACACAATTGCGCGCGTTCTGGCCGAGAAGATGAAGGCCTCCCTCGGCCAGAACGTGGTGGTGGACAACAAGCCGGGCGCGGCGGGCCGGCTGATTTTGGGGGAGCTCAAGCGCATGCCGCCCGATGGGCAGAACCTGGTGCTCTCGCCCAGCGGGGCGATGGTGATCGCGCCCTGGCTCTACAACAACCTGCCGTACGACCCCATCAAGGATTTCACGCCGATCTCGCGCATCGTCACCTTCGATTTCGCGGTGACGGCAGGGCCCGGTGCGCCGGCCGGTGATCTCAAGACCGTCCTGGCCTGGATGAAGGCCAACCCCGCCAAGGCCAACTACGCCACCTCGGGCGCGGGCACGGTGCCGCATTTCGCGGGCATGCTCTTGAGCCAGGCGGCCGGCGTGCCGCTGACGCACATCGCCTACAAAGGCGGGGCGCCCGCCGCGCAGGATTTGATCGGCGGGCAGGTTCCGCTGATGGTGGACACGGCGTCGGAAACGCTGGAGCATCACAAGGCCGGCAAGGTGCGCATCCTCGCGGTGACGGGCGAGGCGCGCAACCGCGCGCTGCCGGATGTGCCCACACTGAAGGAAAGCGGCATCAACAGCACGGCCGACGCGTTCTTCGGCCTGTACGGCCCGCCCGGCATGCCGGCCGACCTGGTGGCGCGCATCGACCGCGCCGTGGCCGACGCGCTGAAGGCGCCGGAGATCCAGGAGCGTATCTACGGCTTCGGGTTGGTGCCCAATCACGCGCCGGGGCCGCAATTGGCTGTCACGCAGGCCGAGCACCTGAAGAAGTGGGAGACGCCGATCAAGGCGTCGGGGTTCAAGGCGGAGTAAAGGCTCATGCTGTCGAGTTGGGCGAGCTTGCGAATTCGCATGTTGGGTCGCCTGCGCCCAAATCGACTGGAGTGCACTTGATCTGGCACAAGCCCGGCTTCACTTCGGGCACGAGCCGCGGCCTATATTTTGAGTATCCACTTGCCTTTATGCGCCCATGCCACACCGTCCACCCCTGCGCGAGCCCGACACCCGTGCGCTGGTGGAAGCGGCACCCGACGGCGTGTTCGTCGCGGACATGCATGGTCGCTACGTCTACGTCAACCAGGCGGGCTGCCGCATGCTCGGCATGGAGGCCGGCGAGATCCTGGGCAAGACCATCTTCGAGCTGATCCCCGAGGGCGACGCGATACGGCTGGAGGCCTCGAAGCGGGCGATGCTCGGTGGCCGTACCCACGTCGAGGAATGGGTGCTGCGCCACAAGGACGGCCACTGGGTGCCGGTGGAGGTCAGCGCCAATATCCTGCCCAACGGCCAGTGGCAGGGCTTCGTGCGCGACATCAGCGCGCGCAAGCAGCTGGAGCAGCAGGCGCATGCGACCGAGCGGACGCTCTCGGGCATCTTCGAGCTGCTGCCCGTAGGCGTGTGGATCACGGATCGCGAAGGCATGATCGTGCGCGGCAACGAAGCCGGGCGCAGGATCTGGGGCGGCGCCCGCCACGTCGGGCCGCAGAACTACGGCGTCTACAAGGGCTGGTGGGCCGACAGCGGCGAGCCGATCGCCGCCGACCGGTGGGCGCTGGCCAGGGCGCTGGCAAAAGGCGAGACGTCGGTAGGCGAGCTGGTGCGGATCCAGTGCTTTGACGGCACTTTCAAGACCATCATCAATTCCGCGGCGCCGCTGCACGATGCGCAGGGCCAAATCGCCGGCGCCATCTGCGTCAACGAGGACATCACCGAGCTGTACGAGGCGCAGCGCAAGCTCCAGCAGAGCGAGACGCTATTTCGCACCGCATTCGAGTTGCTGCCCGTGGGGCTTTACGTCACCGACAGCCAGGGGCACATTACCCACGGCAACCCGGCGGGCCACCGCATCTGGGAGGGCCTGCGGCACGTGGGCCCGGCCGAATTCGGCGAATACAAGGCCTGGTGGGCCGACACCGGCGAGCCGCTCGCGGCAAGCGATTGGGCAGTCGCCCGTGCGGTGCAAAGCGGCCAGACGTCGCGCAGCGAGTTGATCCGTATCCAGTGCTTCGACGGCACTTTCAAGACGGTGCTGAACTGGGCAGCGCCGATCCGCGGCAATGGCGGGGAGATCACCGGAGCGGTGGCGGTGAACCAGGATGTGACTGCGCTGGTGCGTACGCAGGAGCAACTGCGCGCGGCCGTCCGAGACCGCGAGCACATCCTGGCCGTGGTGGCGCACGACTTGCGCAACCCCCTGAACAGCATCTCGATGCGGGCGATGCTGCTGCAAAGGAAAGCGGCCGGCATACCCGGCGCGCAGGAGTGCGTCGCGGCCGCCGATTCCATCGCAGAGGCGGTGCAGCGCATGGCCGGGCTGGTGGACGACCTGCTGGCGATCTCGGTCGTCCGGTCCGGCGGCACCATGCTCAAGCTGGAGCCGGTGCAGGCTGCTGAATTGCTTTCCATGGCAGCCCGGCAGGCATCGCCGCTGGTTAATGAAGCCGGCTTGCAGCTGGAATTGCAGCACGGGAATGACCTGCCCACGATCCACGTGGACATGAACCGCATGATGCGGGTGTTCGGCAACCTGCTGGACAACGCCCTCAAGTTCACCGAACCGGGGGGCCGGGTAGTGCTGCGGGCCGAGCCGGCGCCGGGCGCGGTGCTGTTCAGCGTCGCCAACAGCGGCCCGGCGGTGCCGGCCGAGGACCTGGAGCGGCTGTTCCAGCCCTTCTGGCAAGCCGGCCGCGAGGACCGGCGCGGCGCCGGGTTGGGCCTGTCGATCTGCCGCTCCATCATCGAGGCGCACGGCGGTACCGTGTGGACCGAATCGGCGCCCGGCATGCGGCTGAAGATCTTGTTTTTGCTCCCGCGGGGCGCGCCGCGAACTCCGGTCACTTCGCTGGCGCAGGGGCAGGCGATGGGACTCTGAGCCCTGCACGGCGGAGTGACAGAATCGGCGGATGAACACACTGCCCCTCGCAGGCATCCGCGTCGTCGAATTCACCCACATGGTCATGGGCCCCACCTGCGGGATGGTGCTCGCGGACCTGGGGGCCGAAGTGATCAAGGTCGAGCCGATTGCCGGAGACAACACCCGCCACCTGCTCGGCTCGGGCGCGGGCTTCTTCCCGCTTTTCAACCGCAACAAGAAAAGCATCGCGCTGGACCTGCGGCAGGCTGAAGGCGTCGAGGCCGTACTCAAGCTCATCGCCACGGCCGACATCGTCAGCGAGAACTTCAAGCCCGGCACCATGGGCAAGCTGGGGCTGGACTACGCTGCGCTGCGCAAGCTCGACGAGCGCGTGATTTACGTCAGCCACAAGGGCTTCCTGCCCGGCCCCTACGACCATCGCACCGCGCTCGACGAGGTGGTGCAGATGATGGGCGGCCTGGCCTACATGACCGGCCGGCCCGGCGACCCCTTGCGCGCGGGCACCAGCGTCAACGACATCATGGGCGGCATGTTCGGCGCCATTGGCGCGATGGCCGCGTTGATGCAGCGCGCACAGACGGGCAAGGGGCAAGAGGTGCAGAGCGCGCTGTTCGAGAACAACGTGTTCCTCGTCGCGCAGCACATGATGCAGTTCGCCGTCACCGGCAAGCCGGCCGCGCCGATGCCCGGCCGCATTTCGGCATGGGCGGTGTACGACGTGTTCACCGTGAAGGATGGCGAGCAGATCTTCCTGGCGGCGGTAAGCGACACGCAGTGGAAGCTGTTCTGCGACGCCTTTGGCTTTGCGGACCTTTACGTCGATCCGCGCCTGAAGACCAACAACGACCGGGTGAACGCCCGCGAGTGGATGCTGCCGATCCTCCGCTCGCGCCTGGCAAGCCACAGCGCCGCCGAACTAGCGGCCGTCTTCGAGAAGCATGGCCTGCCCTTCGCGCCCATCACCAAGCCCGAGGAGCTCTTCGACGACGAGCACCTGAAGCAGACGGGCGGCCTGGCACCCTTGACGCTCCCCGATGGCCGCACGGCGACGGTGCCGCTGTTGCCCTTGACACTGGGCGGCGAGCGGCCCGGCCTGCGGCTGCAGCCTCCCGCGCTGGGCGAGCACACGCGTGAGCTGCTGGCCGAGGTGGGCTACAGCGATGAAGCGATCGCCTCACTCCAGTCACGAGGGATCGCGGTCGCGGCGCAATAGCCGCCAAAAACTCCCCGATTCCACACTTGCATGCGCATAATCTGCGCTGCATGGACAAACTCAAGCAGCTTGAATCCTTCGTCTCGGTGGCCACGCGCGGCAGCCTGACTGCGGCGGCCAAGGCCGAGGGGGTGGCTCCGGCCATCATGGGCCGCCGGCTCGATGCGCTGGAAGAGCGGTTGGGCGTGAAACTGCTGGTGCGGACCACGCGCCGCATCACGCTCACCCACGAGGGCAGCGCCTTCCTGGAAGATTGCCAGCGCCTCTTGGCCGACATCGCCAATGCCGAGGCGAGCGTGAGCGCCGGCGGCGTGAAGGCCAGCGGCCACCTGCGCATCACCGCGCCCGCCGGTTTCGGCCGCAGGCATGTCGCGCCGCTGGTGCCCAAGTTCCGCGCGCTCCATGCGGACGTGACCATTTCGCTCAACCTCAGCGACCGTGTCGTCGATCTGGCCGGCGAAGGCTTCGACTGCGCGGTGCGCGTCGGCGATCTGCCTGACTCATCATTGGTGAGCGTGCGCATGGCCGACAACCGTCGCCTTTGCGTGGCGACGCCCGACTATCTCAAGCGCCACGGCACGCCCCAGAATCCCAATGAACTCGTGAAGTTCGACTGCCTCACGCTGTCGAGCGACGCGTCGCAGACGCGCGGCTGGGCTTTCCGTGTGCCGCGTGCCGAGGGCGAGGAGGTCATCCACCTCAAGCCCGGCGGGCCGCTCGACTGCTCGGACGGGCAGGTGCTGCACGACTGGTGCCTGGCCGGCTGGGGCATCGCCTGGCGCAGCACCTGGGAAGTAGAAAGCGAAATCGCGTCCGGCCGCCTGAAGGAAGTGCTGGCAGAATTCGCGGCGCCGCCCAACGGCATCTACGCCGTCTTTCCGCAGCGCAAGCACCTGCCCCTGCGCGTGCGACTGTGGATCGATTTCCTCAAGCACAACTTCAGCCAGCCCGATTTCTGGAAAGCCTAGGACCCCCCGATGACCCTGGAAGCCATCCTCGCCTACATCCACATCCTCGCCATCCTCACGATGGTGGTGTTCATCTCCAGCGAGGCCGCGATCTGCCGCTCCGAATGGATGAACGCGCGCGTGGTCGAGCGCCTGGTGCGGGTGGACCTGCTTTACGGCATTGCCGCCGTGCTGGTGTTGCTCAGCGGCCTGGCGCGCACGTACTGGGGCTTCAAGGGCGGCGGCTGGTACTGGACCAACTGGCTGCTGCACCTCAAGCTCGGGATGTTCGTCGTGGTGGCGCTGATGTCGATCAAGCCCACCCTGATGTACCGGCGCTGGAGGCGGGAGTTGGCGGCCACGGGCGCCTTGCCGAGCGACGCGCAGATTACCGACGCGCGCAAGTGGGTGATGATCCAGGCCCACATCATCGCGATCATCCCGATCGCGGCGGTGTTCCTCGCGCGCGGATTCGGCGCGAAGTAGGGCTTGTCATTGCGGGCTTGACCCGCAATCCATCTCGCCGCGCCACCATGGATGCCGGATCAAGTCCGGCATGACAGTTGAAGTGGATGCCGGATCAAGCCCGGCATGACAGTAGCTTACGCCGACAGGCAGCTGCTCATGAACTTCTTGCGCTCGTCGCCCTTGAGCTTCTTGTCGCCGGCGTCCTTGTTGCAGCTCTTCATCTTGGCTTGTTGCGCCTTCTGCGCGTCGCTGGCCCCCTTCAGGCAGGTGCTCATGAATTTCTTGCGCTCGTCGCCCTTGAGATTCTTCTCCTTGGCTTCCGCATTGCAATCGCCCATCTTGGTTTGCTGCTTGGTCATCGCGGGGGCCGAGGCGCTAGCCTTTGGTGCGGAAGCCCCGGCCATCGGTGCCCCGGCGTGGCTTGCGGCCAAGGCGCTGCCGACGGACATTGCGAGGCCAAGGGTCATCAGGGTGACGAATTTCTTCATGGTTTCTCCTGGAGGGTTGGGGAGTCATCCCGCGATGGGGATGCCAGCATAACGCGGCTGGGGGGCCATTCGATGACCTTGGGCGGCCCGCGCGGCCCGCCCCGTAAAATCTACCGATGCTCCTCGTCAAACAAGAATTGCTCGGTAGCCTGGCTGCCGAGCTGGACAAACTATTACCCGGCGCGGCCGACAAGGCGGCTTTCGAGTCGCCCAAGGTCGCCGCACACGGGGACCTGGCCTGCACGGCGGCGATGCAGCTGGCCAAGCCGCTCAAGATGAATCCGCGCCAGGTGGCCGAAAGCCTGCGCGCGTCCTTGCTCGAGGCGCAGCCTTTCCGCCAGTGGGTCGAAGCCATCGACATCGCCGGCCCCGGCTTCCTCAACATCAAGCTCAAAGCCCAGGCCAAGCAGCAGGTGGTCAAGGAAGTGCTGGCCGCCGGCACGGCCTTCGGCACCCAGCCCGCCCACGGGCAGCACATGATGGTGGAGTTCGTCTCCGCCAACCCCACGGGCCCGCTGCACTTGGGCCATGCCCGGCAGGCCGCGCTGGGCGACGCGATCTGCAACCTGTACCAGACGCAGGGCTGGGACGTGCACCGCGAGTTTTATTACAACGACGCGGGCGTGCAGATCGCCACGTTGGCCGTCTGCACGCAGTTGCGCGCGCGAGGCGTGAAGCCGGGTGATCCGACATGGCCGGACGCCGCCTACAACGGCGAGTACATCCAGGACATCGCCAACGACTTCCTCGCCAAGAAAACCGTCCACGCCGATGACCGCGAATTCACCGCCAGCGGCGACGTGAACGACCTGGACGGGATCCGCATGTTCGCCGTGGCCTACCTGCGCCACGAGCAGGATCTGGACCTGAAAGCCTTCGAGGTGAGGTTCGACCACTACTTCCTCGAGTCGAGCCTGTACACCAGCGGCAAGGTCGATGCGGTGGTGCAGCGCCTGCGCGAGGCAGGCAAGACCTACGAGCACGATGGCGCGCTGTGGCTGAAGTCCACCGAGTACGGCGACGACAAGGACCGCGTCATGCGCAAGGGCGACGGCAGCTACACCTATTTCGTGCCCGACGTCGCGTACCACATCGGCAAGTGGGAGCGCGGCTTCACCAAGGTCGTGAACATCCAGGGCACCGACCACCACGGCACCATCGCGCGGGTGCGCGCCGGGCTGCAGGCTGCGAACGTCGGCATCCCGCAGGGCTACCCCGACTACGTGCTGCACACCATGGTGCGGGTGATGCGCGGCGGCGAAGAGGTGAAGATCTCCAAGCGCGCGGGCAGCTATGTCACGCTGCGTGACCTGATCGAGTGGACCAGCAAGGACGCCGTGCGGTTCTTCCTGGCCTCGCGCAAGGCGGACACGGAATACACGTTCGACATCGACCTGGCTGTGGCGAAGAACAACGACAACCCGGTCTATTACGTGCAGTACGCCCACGCCCGCATCTGCTCGGTGCTGGCGGCCTGGGGCGGCGACGCGGCGGGGCTGGCTCGTGCCGACCTGTCGCCGCTGCAGAGCCCGCAGGCCCTGGCGCTGATGCTGCAGCTGGCCAAGTATCCGGAGATGCTGCGTGACGCGGCTGTGGACTTCGCGCCGCACGACGTCACCTTCTACCTGCGCGAGCTGGCGGCCACCTACCACAGCTACTATGATGCCGAGCGCATCCTGGTGGATGACGAGCCCGTGCGCAACGCGCGCCTGGCGCTGGTCGCCGCCACGGCGCAGGTATTGCACAATGGATTGGCAGTGCTGGGCGTCAGCGCACCCAGCAAGATGTAAGCCGCGCGCGGCAGGAAACAACGCAGTGAAAAACAGTCAGGCAGGCTCCGTCATCGTCGGCATCATCATCGGGGTGGTGCTGGGCCTGGCCGCGGCCTTGGCCGTCGCCGTCTACGTGACCAAGGTGCCGGTCCCTTTCCTCAACAAGGGCCAGAGCCGCACCGCAGAGCAGGACGCGGCCGAAGTGCGCAAGAACCGCGACTGGGACCCGAATGCCCCGTTGTACGGCAAGAATCCGGCCAAGCCCCTGGCGCCCGCGCCCGGGGTGATCGCGCCCGCGCCGGCGGTGGCGACCATCCCCGCACCTGCGGTTCCGTCGACGCCGGCCGCCACGCCCGGAGCCAGCGCGCCAAAAGCCGCCGCGCGGTCGGCCGACCCGCTGGGTGAGCTGGCGTCCGCGCGCTCCGCCGCGGTCGGCAGCGATCCGTTCTTCTATTTCGTGCAGGCCGGCGCCTTCCGCACGCCCGAGGACGCGGAGGCCCAGCGCGCCAAGCTGTCGCTCATGGGTGTCGAGGCCAAGGTGACCGAGCGCGAGCAGTCCGGCCGCCAGGTGTTCCGCGTGCGGGTGGGCCCGTTCGAGAAGAAGGAAGACGCCGACCGCAGCAAGGAAAGGCTGGAATCCAGCGGCGTCGAGACCGCGCTGGTGCGCGTGCAGCGCTAGCCGCATTTCTTGGGGCGCCACCGGAACCTTCCGGCTGAGCAGGCCTCAGACCCCCATTGCAGAAGGAGTGATCAAGAAATGAATCGACGTGAGTTTTCCGCAGGCGCTGCCGGCGTCCTGGCCACCGCCGCCCTTGGCCTGCCCGGTATCACCTGGGCGCAGGCCAAGAAACCCGAAGACGGGGTGGAATACCTGACACTGGGCAAGCCCGTCAACACCGACGCGCCGCCCGGCAAGATCGAGGTGATCGAGTTCTTCTGGTACAGCTGCCCGCACTGCAACGCCTTCGAGCCGAAGCTCAATGCCTGGATGCAGCGGCTGCCGGCCGACGTGGTGGTCAAGCGCGTGCCGGTGGCCTTCCGCGATGACTTCGTGCCGCAGCAGCGCCTGTTCTACACGCTGGAAGCGCTGGGCAAGCTGGACCCGCTGCACGGCAAAGTGTTCCATGCCATCCATGCAGAACGTGCCGGGCTGGCGCGCGAAGAGCAGATCGTCGAATGGGTGGACAAACAAGGCGTGGACAAGGCGAAGTTCCGTGAGCTGTACAACTCGTTCTCGGTTTCCAGCAAGGCCCGTCGCGCCGCGCAGTTGCAAGACCAGTTCAAGGTCAGCGGTGTGCCGGCCTTGGGCATCGCCGGGCGTTACTACACCGACGGCGAGCTGGCCCGCAATATGGACCGCGCGCTGCAGGTCACCGATTACCTGATCGCGGAAGCCCGCAAGGCACGCTGAGCGGCCCGGCCGCAAAACCCAAGCAAAAAGCCCGCCCCAGCGGGCTTTTTGCTTTTCGCTGGCTACAATGCACAGCAAGATTCATGCCTCTATGAAACATCCGTACGCTTCCCTCCTTTTCTCGCTGGCCGTCGCGCTCACCGGGGCCGCGGCCCACGCCGAGAGGGCCGACAAGGGCAAGCCCATGAACATCGAAGCCGACGCGCTGCGCTACGACGACCTCAAACAGGTCAGCGTGTTCACCGGCAAGGTGGTCGTGACCAAGGGCACCATCGTCATCCGTGGAGCCCGTGTGGATGTGCGGCAGGATGCAGAGGGCTACCAGCACGGCGTGGTGACGGCAGAGCCGGGCAAGCTGGCCTTCTTCCGTCAAAAGCGCGAGGGGGTGGATGAGTTCATCGAAGGCGAAGGCGAAACCATCGAATACGACGGCAAGGCAGATCGCGTGAAGTTCATCAAGCGCGCCGAGATGCGGCGCTTCCGCGGTGCGACGCTGGCCGACGAATTGACGGGCAGCCTGATCGTCTACGACAACACGACCGATGTGTTCACCGTCGACGGCGGCCCGGCCAGCCCCGCCACGGGCGGCCGCGTGCGGGCGGTGCTCGCACCCAAGCCGAGCGCCTCGGCGCCGGCGGTGCCTGCGGCGCCGGTCCAGCTGCGCCCGAGTACCAGCATGGACGGGGGCAAGAAGTGAGCGATCCGGCACCGGACTGGCGCAACACCACCCCGCCGCCTGGCCAGAGCCGGCTGCAGGCGCGCCATCTGCAAAAGACTTATGGCAGCCGCAAGGTCGTCAAGGACGTGTCGCTGGACGTTGCCAAGGGCGAGGTCGTGGGGCTGCTCGGACCGAACGGCGCGGGCAAGACGACATCCTTCTACATGATCGTGGGTCTGGTGCGTGCCGACGCAGGCGAGATTTCCATTGACGGCCGCTCGGTCGAGCACATGCCTATCCACCGGCGCTCGCGCCTCGGTTTGTCGTACCTGCCGCAGGAAGCATCCATCTTCCGCAAGCTCAATGTCGAGGAGAACGTGCGCGCCGTGCTGGAGCTGCAGCGCGCCGACGACGGCAAGCCGCTTTCGCGCGCCGAGATCGACAAGCGCCTCACGGCCCTGCTGCAGGATTTGCGCGTCGACCACCTGCGCGACTCGCCCGCCCTGGCCCTCTCCGGCGGCGAGCGGCGCCGCGTGGAGATCGCCCGCGCGCTGGCCACGCAACCGCGCTTCATCCTGCTGGACGAGCCGTTCGCCGGTATCGACCCGATCGCGGTGATCGAGATCCAGCGGATCATCGGCTTTTTGAAGTCGCGTGGCATCGGTGTGCTGATCACCGACCACAACGTGCGCGAGACGCTGGGCATTTGCGATCACGCCTACATCATCAGCGACGGCAACGTGCTGGCCCAGGGCACGCCTTCCGAGATCGTCAACAACGCCGACGTGCGCAGGGTTTATCTCGGCGAGCACTTCCGGATGTGATCGTGAACGGTAGTTGTCCATGAAGCAGGGTCTCTCGCTTCGCGTTTCGCAGCATTTGGCTCTGACGCCGCAGCTGCAGCAGTCCATCCGGCTGTTGCAGTTGTCCACGCTCGAGCTCTCGCAGGAGGTCGAGCAGATGCTCGACGACAACCCGTTCCTGGAACTGAACCAGGACGAGGCGCCGCGCGAAGAGTTCGGCCTGGACAAGGAAGACGCGCCGCCACCGCCGGAAGAGCGCGAGGCAGAATTCGCCGACTACGCGCCCGCGGCCGGCGACGACACACGAACCGCCACCACGGAAACAACCGCCGCCACGGAACCCGAGAGCCCGACGACCGATCTCGAGTCGCCGAGCTGGGAGGGCGACGGCAGCACCGAAGTCGTCCCCGATGATGGCGAGTGGGGCGGCGACGCGCCGCCGCGCAAGAACAACCTCTCCGGCGATGAAGAAACCGACGCCACCGAGATCGCCCGCGGGCAGGAGTCGCTGCAGGCGCACCTGCACGGCCAGGCGCTGGGCATGCGCCTGTCCGAGGAGGACAGCTGCGCGCTTCGCTTCCTGATCGAGTCGCTCAACGACGACGGCTACCTGGAAGAATCGCTCGAATCGCTCGCGGCCGGCCTCGCCCCGCAGGATCTGGAGCAGCAGGAAGAGCTGGTGCATCGCTTCACGATGGCGCTGCGCCTGCTGCAACACCTGGAGCCGGTGGGCGTGGGGGCGAGATCGCTGGCCGAATGCCTGACGCTGCAGCTCAAGGCCATGCAGGAAGAGGGTGACGCGCCACCGGCCTGCGCCACGGCCCTGCGCATCTGCGCGCAGCCGATGGAGCTGCTGGCCCGCCGCGACATCAAGCGCTTGACACAGATCACCGGCGACAGCGATGCGCAGGTGCGCGCGGCCATTGGCCTCATCACGCGGCTGGAGCCCAAGCCGGGGCGGCGCTTCGTGGACGTGGAGCGCAACATTGTCGTGCCCGACGTGCTGGTGACCAAGATCAGCCGCGGCCCACAGGCGCGCTTTCGGGTGCAGCTCAACCCCGACGTGATGCCGCGGCTGCGCGTGCACGACATCTACGCTGGGGCGCTCAAGTCGCACAAGGGCGAGGGCTACCAGGCGCTGCAGCAGCGGCTGCAGGAGGCGCGCTGGTTCATCAAGAACATCCAGCAGCGCTTCGACACCATCCTGCGCGTGTCCAACGCCATCGTCGAACGTCAGCGCAACTTTTTCGTGCACGGCGAGTTGGCGATGCGCCCTCTGGTGCTGCGCGAGATTGCCGACGAGCTGGGCCTGCATGAGTCGACGATCAGCCGCGTCACGACGGCCAAGTACATGGCGACGCCGTACGGCACCTTCGAGCTCAAGTACTTCTTCGGCTCGGCCCTGGGCACGGAAACGGGCGGCAACGCGTCGAGCACGGCGGTCCGCGCGCTCATCAAGCAGTTCGTCGCCTCCGAGAACCTGAAGAAGCCGCTGTCGGACAGCCAGATCTCCGAGATGCTCAAGGAGCAGGGGATCGAATGCGCGCGGCGCACCGTGGCCAAATATCGCGAGGCGCTTCGCATAGCGCCCGCCAACTTGCGAAAAGCCTTGTGAACCAACTGCAACTCTTCCTGCCCTGCGCCGCCGGCGTGGAGGGATTCCTTGCCGACGAGGTGCACCGCTTGACGGGGCTCGCCGGCGACGACCTGCTTACGGGCCGCGGCGGCATCACGCTGCGTGCCTCGTGGCGCGACGCCATGCGAATCAACCTGCACAGCCGCCTGGCCCAGCGCGTGCTGGTGCAGCTGTCGCACACGCCCTACCGCGCCGAGCAGGACCTGTACGAAGCCGCGAGCGCCGTCGCTTGGGAAATCTGGTTCACCAATAAGGAAACCTTCAAGGTCGAAGTGACGGCGCAGCACAGCCCGCTCAAGAGCCTGAACTTCGCCGGCCTGAAAATCAAGGACGCGGTGGCCGACCGCTTCCGCCACAAGAGCGGAGAGCGGCCCAGCGTCGACACCCAGTGGCCCCACGTTCGCATCTACGCACACCTGACGAACGATCACGCGACGCTCTACATCGACACCTCGGGCGAGCCGCTTTTCAAGCGCGGCTGGCGCGAGGACAAGGGTGAAGCACCGCTGAAGGAAACACTTGCCGCCGCGATGATCGCCGCCAGCGGGTGGGATGCGAAGACGCCGCTGTACGACCCGTGCTGCGGCAGCGGCACCATCGCCATTGAAGCCGCGCAGGTTGCGTGCAACATCGCGCCCGGCCAGTTGCGCCGCTTCGGTTTCGAGCGCCTGCTGCCTTACCAGCCGCACGTCTGGAAAGCCTTGTGGGAAGAAGCCAAGGCGCAGCAGCACGCGCCCACGGCGCCCGTGTTCGGCAGCGACGTCGCATTCCGCATGGTTGATTTCGCGCAGCGCAACGCCGCGCGTGCCGGTGTCGCCGACGCGGTGAACTTGCGCGGTGGCGACGCGCTGCAGCGCATGCCGCCGACCGAGACGCCGGGCGTGATGCTCGTGAACCCGCCCTATGGCGAGCGGATCGAAACCGCGGGCGTGGCGGGCCGCACACAAGGCGGCCGCGAGCGCGCTGAAACAGAAGATGGCGGCGATTTCTTCACTCAACTGGCCGCGCACTGGAAGAAAAATTACCCAGGCTGGACCGCCTGGGTGCTGACACCCGACCTCAAGCTGCCCTCGCGCATGCGGCTGAAGGAATCGCGCCGGGTGCCGATGTGGAATGGCCCCATCGAATGCCGCCTGTTCCGCTTCGACATGGTGAGGGGCTCGGCCCGCAAAGATGCCAACGCTGGTTCTTGACACCAACATCGTGCTGGACCTGTTCCTCTTCGCGGATGCGCGCGCGCGCTTGCTCGGCGAGCACCTGGAGCGCGGCGGGGCAAACTGGCTGGCGACAGCGGCGATGCGTGACGAGCTTGAGCGGGTGCTTGCCTATGACCACATCGAATCGCGGCTCGACTTCTACCGCTTGCGGGCAGTCGACGTGCTCACACGCTTCGACCGGCACGCCCGCATCGTCGACGCGCCCGCCAAGGCGCCCGTGACGTGCAAGGACCCCGACGACCAGAAGTTCATCGACCTCGCCGTCGCGCACCGGAGCATGCTCCTGAGCAAGGACGCCGCCGTGCTTGCAATGACGAAGCGGCTGGCGCTGCTCGATGTGATTGCGGCGCCGGTGATGCCGGTGTGAACCTGCGCATTGCGTGAGGTGGTTGGCGGGCGCTCGCGGCGCGGCAGGCGGTACCCGGCAGCGGCTCATACTGTGGCGGTCTTCGCTTCGCTACGACTTCGCGAAGCGGCTTGGCCTGGGGACGGCGCCGTACAACTCGCTACGCGCCTTCGGCTCTTCGCTCAAACAGGTACGGCGAGTCAGTTACGAAGCGCTGCGCGCCCGTCCCCAGGCCAAGCCGCTTCGCCGCCACAGAAATCGCCGCTGCCGGGTACCGCCTGCCGCGCCGCGAGAGGGGTTGGTATTCCACCGGGGGCGTGCCTACCCTGTTGGCTGCAAATCCGCGTGCGGGTGGGCCATGACGCGCAATCAGACGATGCGCCTGCGATGAGTGGTTTTGCGCTCGGCGCGAAGCGCTTCGTCAACTGACTCATCTCGCCTGTTTGAACGAAGCGGCCTCAGGGCGCGAAGTGAGTTGCGAGATGCGAGCGCAAAACCACTCATCGCAGGTTTGCCGGCAAAGCCGGCCGCATCGTCGCGCGGCATGGCCCAGCCGCACGCGGATTTGCCCGCGAGGTCGTCGAGAGAAACACTACATCGGCAAGGAACTCCTAAGCGAAGAAAGCCCGCAGCGCCTCCGCCGTCTCCTGGTGCAGCTCTTCGGGGATGAAATGCCCGGCCGGCATGCATTCGCCTTCGACCCGCCCGGCGCACTGCGCCTGCCAGAGCTCGACGGGCTTGAACAACTTCTCGACGACGCCCTTGCCGCCCCACAGCACCAGCATGTCGCAGGCGATCTTGTCGCCGTGCGCGCGGCTCTCACGATCGTGGTCGAGGTCGATTCCGGCGCTGGCGCGGTAATCCTCGCAGGCTGCATGGATGGATTCGGCGCGGCAGAAGCATCGCTCGTACTCGGCCAGCGCCTGCGGCTCGATGTAGTCGAGGCCGCCGGCGCCCCATCCACCGAGCTTGGCATGAAGGTACTGCCGGCTGTTCGGGCCGATCATGAACTCGGGCAACGGCGAGGGCTGGATCAGATGGAACCAGTGATAGTAGTAACGCGCGAAGGCCATGTCGGTGGCGTTGTACATATCCAGCGTCGGCGCGATGTCGATGACGCACAGCTTCTGCACGCGCTGCGGATGGTCGAGCGCCAGCCGGGCCGCGACCCGACCGCCGCGGTCATGGCCGCACAGGTTGAAGCGCTCCGCGCCGAGCGTCGCCATCAGCTGCACCATGTCTTCGGCCATCGCACGTTTGCTGTAGTTGCTGTGGTCGGCCAGCCCCGGCGCCGTGGCCGAGTCGCCATAACCGCGCAGGTCGGGCATGACGAGGAAATAATCGCCCTGAAGTTGCTGCGCGATGCGATGCCAGATCGCATGCGTTTGCGGGAAGCCGTGCAACAGCAGCAAGGCGGGCTTGTCGCGGCTGCCGCCGTAGCGCGCGAAGATCTCGGTGCCATTGACGGCGAACCGCCCTTGCTCGAACCCATCGAACCAGGCGCCGGCGCTCATGGTTGCTCCCTCGCGAGGAAGCGCTGCAGGTTCGCGCCTGCCTGCCCGCGCACCTTGCCGCGCAACATCGGCGTCCAGCCCAGCAGCACACCCGGCGCGCCGAGCGCCTGGCGCGACCAGCGCCAGAAGTCGAAGCGGTCCTGGTGCCGCACGATCTGGCCGGCGGGGTTGAATTCGAACTGCGCGTCGATGCTGTTGTCCACGATGCGGCCGGTGGCGCTGAAGCGGTAATGCGCGTCCCAGTGGGCACGCCCGCCCGCCGCGTCCGCCTGTACGTCGCGGTACTGGAGCTTCCACACGTCGGCCCCCTTGGCGCGCGTCGCCTCGCACAGCATGCGCCACATGCCGGCCACCTCGCGCTTGCCACGCAGCGAGAAGACCTCGTCATCGAACGCAACGTCATCGGCATAGCAGCGGGCCATGGTGTCGGGGTCGAGCCGCGCGAAAGCGCCGTAGAACATCTCGAGGGTCTGCTGGTTCGGATGCATCTTTTCCTCCTGCGATCGAAAGGCTCTCAGGCAAGCAACTGCAACAGCCGCTCGAAAGCATATTGCACGGTGGCCGCCCGGACGGCCGCGCGGTCGCCATCGAAGTGTTTCGTCTCGCTGCTCAAAACGCCGTCGACCATGAATCCGAACCAGACCGTGCCGACGGGCTTCTCCTCGCTGCCGCCGGTGGGGCCGGCAACGCCTGTGACCGCGACACTGACCTGGGCCCGCGAATGCCGCACCGCGCCGAACGCCATCGCGCGCGCCACCACCTCGCTCACCGCGCCATGCGCTTCTATGAGGGCCGGGTCGACGCCCAGCATTTCGGTCTTGGCCTCGTTCGAGTAAGTGACGAAGCCGCGATCGAACCAGTTGCTCGAGCCCGAGAGATCGGTGCACGCGGCCGCGATCATGCCGCCGGTGCAGCTCTCGGCCGTGGCCAGCATCCAGCCTTTGTCCAACAACCGGGCGGAGAGTTCGCTCACAGGGTTCACCATGACCTCCATGCGGCGATCACCAGTACAGTGCAGAAGGCAGCAACCAGGTCATCGAAGATGATGCCGAAGCCGCCGCGCCAGCCGAACCCGTGGTACAGGCTGTCGGCCCAGGCCACCGGCCCCGGCTTGACGGCGTCGAAGAAGCGAAAGAGCAGGAAAGCCGCCAGCTGTGCCCACAGCCCCGCGGGCATCACCAGCCACAGGACGATCCAGAACGCGATCACCTCGTCCCAGACGATGTTGCCGGGGTCGAGCACGCGCATGTTCGCGGCGGTGACGGTGCAGGCCCACCAGCCAATGGCGAAGGAGGCCGCGATCACCCAGCCGATGGCCGCCGTGTCCAGCCAGTTCTGCAGCGCGAAGTAGGCGGCCCAGGCCCACAGGGTGCCCGCCGTGCCGGGCGCCACCGGCGACAAGCCGGAGCCGAAGCCCAGCGCGATCACGTGCGCGGGATGCTTGAGCATGAAGCGCACGGTGAGCCGCGCTGACGGCGGCCTCAGCGGGAGGTCGAGCGGAGTCGTCATATGCGGCAATGGTAACCATGCGGCCGGCCCGCGTTGCCGTGCCAGCGACGCAGCACTATCGCGCCGGATAGCAACTGCCGTTGCGCTTGCGAAAGTCGCGAGGAACTATCGGCTCGGCTTGCGCCCAGAGGCCCCGGCGCGCCGCACGAGCCGCGTGTTCTTCCTGTGCGTAGGGGCCGGCGCGGTGCCGAAAGCCCGACGACCAGGCCCAGCCTTGCGCGACCAGCCATGCCCCGACGTCCTGGCCCTCGAAGCTGACGCGCGCCAGCGTTCGCGCATAGCTGTCCTGAGCCCGCACATCGAGCTCGACGTTCTGGTGCAGCAGCCGAGCCGCGAGCGCGTCGCGCGACTGCCTGCCCGAAGCCTGGCAGATCTCAGGCGCGTCCAGGCCTTGCAGCCGCACGTGCAGCGCCGTGCCGGCGTCCACCGGACGCACCCAGATCGTGTCGCCATCGGTCACATGCGTCACGCGGCCCTCGATGGTGCGTGCGTCGACCGCCCCGCTAAACGCCAGCAGCAGGGCCAATGCGAGGGCCACCGCGGCACCGGCTCCGCCGGGCCGCTGGTGGCGCCCCCTTGAGGGGGAGAGGGCAAAGCCCGAGGGGGCATCGCCGAAGGCGCTCCGGGGGGGAGCCTTCACGTTAGGCGAAATGATCGAATGATCCGTAGCGGCGCTCCAGCGGCCGGCCTGCGGCATCGACCAGGCGCAGGCCCGCGGCGGCTTCGATGCTGCCGATGCGCGTCACCGCGATGCCGGCTTGCCTTGCGGCCGCCAGCACGCTGTCGCGGTGCGACGCTGCCGCGGTGAAGAGCAGCTCATAGTCGTCGCCGCCGGCCAGTACGTATTCGAGCCGCTGTTCCTCCTCCAGCACGGCTGCGCAAACGGGATTCATCAACCCGGCGGCCACGCCGGTGTCGATGCGCGCGCCGACTGCGGAGCCGCGCAGGATGTGGCCGAGGTCGCCCAGCAGCCCGTCGCTCACGTCGATGGCCGCCGTCGCCACGCCACGCAGCGCCTCGCCGAGGGCGACGCGCGGCGTGGGTTGCTCCATGCGGGTGCGGGCCGCTTCGAATGCGTCGGCCGGCAGCGACACGGTGCCGCGAAATGCTTCGAGCGCAAGGCGCGCTTCGCCCAGGGTGCCGCTCACATAGATGTCGTCCCCGGCCCGCGCACCCGAGCGCAGCAGGGCACGTCCTCGCGGCACTTCGCCGAAGACCGTGATGCAAATGGTTAGCGGCCCGCGCGTCGTGTCGCCACCCACCAGCTCGCAGGCGTATTCGTCCGCCAAGGCGAGCAGGCCGCGTGAGAACGGCTCCAGCCAGGCTTCATCGGCCTGCGGCATGGACAGGGCCAGCGTGAACGCGAGCGGGTGCGCGCCACAGGCGGCAAGGTCGCTCAGGTTGACAGCCAGCGCCTTGTGGCCCAGCCTGGACGGCTCCACGGTCGACAGGAAGTGTCGGCCCTCCACCAGCATGTCCGACGACACGGCCAGCTGCATGCCGGCCGCAGGCGCCAGCAGCGCACAGTCGTCGCCGATGCCCAGCGCGTTGCGCGTGACGGGCCGCTTGAAATACTTGTCGATCAGGTCGAATTCACCCATGGAGTGAATTGTCGCCGGTGTCAGGAGGCGCCCCGGAATCGAAGTGCGCCTTGCCTCACGACCTCCGCCAGCAGCCGCTCACGCAACTGACGCTCACGCAGCCAGCGCGCGTCGTTGGTGCCCAGCTCCGCGTCCTCGCTGAGCAGCTGCACGCCGTGGCTCGCGCCCACGCGGCGGGCGTGGTCGCCGATCTGCCTCAATGTGTGCATGATGTGATCGCGCAGCGGCATGTGCTGGCCCGTCACCGGGTCCACGTACACGGCTTCCAGCCCGAATCGACAGGCCTGGAACCGGTTGTAGGTGTAGACCATGTAGTCGTCTTCTTGCGGCATGAACGGTTGCTCGTGCAGGAACCACGAGGCGAGCGACTGCACGAAGCCGGCCAGAGCAGCCGCGCGTGCGACGGTGAGCGGCGTGTCGAACACCCGGATTTCAATGGTGCCGTACTCGGGCTTCGGGCGGATGTCCCAGTAAAAATCCTTCATGCTCTTCACGACGCCGGTGCGCGTGGTCTTCTCGAAGAATTTTGCGAACTCGTCCCAGCTGAGCGTGAACGGCGCGCGGCCCGACATCGGAAACGCGAACACGGAGTTGAGCCGCGCCGAGTCGAACTGCGTGTCCTGCCCTTGCACGAAGGGCGACGACGCGGACAGCGCGATGAAGTGCGGGATGTAGCGCGACATGCGGTGCAGCATGAGAAGCGCGGCGTCCGGGTCCGGGCAGCCGACGTGCACGTGCTGGCCGAAAATCGTGAACTGTTTGGAAAGGTAGCCGTACAGTTCCGACAGCTCGCGAAAGCGCGGCTTGTCGTAGATGCGCCGCTCGTGCCATTGCTGGAAGGGATGGGTGCCGCCACCGACGATCGCGATGTTCAGCTTGTCGGCGCACTTCACCAGCGCATCCCGGATCTCCGACAGTTCGGCCAGCACCTGCGCGGACGACTCGCACACGCCGGTGGAAATCTCGATCATGCTGGACGTCATCTCCGGCACGACCGACCCCGGCAGCTTGTAGCGCGCCATCAGGCGCAGCATCTCGTCGGAGTACGGCGCGAGGTCGTAATCGTGCGTGTTCACCAGCTGCAGTTCCAGCTCCACCCCCAGCGACAGCGCGGCCGATTTCTGGAAAGGCTCCAGGCTGTGGGGCGCCGGCGGCGGGCTTGCGGTTTCGATCGCCTTATCCACGCAACTCTCCCGCCGCCGTGTTGGGCAGGCCCTCGGAAGGCGAAGGCCGCGAGCTTTCGCCGGCCCGGTAGATGGCGAAAGTGGCGATGATCGCGCCCACCACTTCCATCAGCAGGATGGCCGGCAACGCAATGCCGGCAATCTTCGGCCCGAGCGTGAGCGACGAGGCGACGAACTGCTGCACCAGCAGCAGCGCGACGGAAGACATCGGCGACATGGCGCAGCCGGTCCAGAAGGCCTGGCGCCAGCTGGTGCCGCTGCGCCAGTTGGCGGCCCCGACTCCCACCACCTTGGCGGCCCCGCGTGCGAGCACCAGGGCCGCGACCAGGCTGGCCACGGCGGGATTCCAGTCGGCCTTGGCCGCCACCACCGAGACCAGCACGAACGTCAGCATCAACAGCAGCGACGCCGCCGTGCCGAGCTGGCGCGGCCAGGCCCAGGGCCGCGGGTTGAGCTGCTTGAGCAGCATGCCGCCGAGCAGCGCGGCCAGCGGCGCCGAGCCGCCGAAATGCGCAGCCAGCGCGGTGGCTGCGGCGATCAGCGTGATGAGCAGCATCGACGTGTTCTCGCTGGTCGGACTCATCACCCGCAGCGCCATGCGCAGGGCCAGCGCGAGCGCCGCGCCGACCACGAACGAGATCCCCAGCACCACGGCGACGGGATACAGCGTCTCGCCCAGCTCGGTGTGAGAGCGGTGCATCACGCCGGCGCGCGCGCTCACCAGAGTCAGCGCGTAGAGCGCACTGAGCGTGGACAGCACCATTGCACGCTCCGTGACGGGCCCGGACGCGCGGGTATCCATCGCCACACGGCTGAACACGGCGGGAGAGGCAACCATCGCGATCAGGCCGATGGCCTCCGCGACGGTGGATTGCACGCCCATCCAGCGCATGGCGTAGTAAACGGCCAGCGCTGTGAGTGTGGATTCGAGCAGGCTTTGCAGCAGCACCATCGGGTTGTGCCGGAACCAGCGCAGGGCGATGCGCCCGCCGGATTCGAAAAGCACGACCGATACGCCCAGCTCCAGCAGGAAGAGGGCCGTGCCCTGCAAGGGCCAGGCCGCGCCGGAAAAGCCGGCCAGGCCGGCCAGCGCGCCGGTCAATGAATAGCCGACGACCTTGGGCAGGCCGGTGTAGCGTTGCAGCAGGTGGCCGGCAGCCGCGGCGGCGGCCAGCAATATCGACCATTGCACCGTCGGCAGGCCGGCCGAGGGCCTGAGCCATTCGGCCCAGATGGCCATGATTTCGTTCATGTGCGGTTCCCCCGGCGCGGACTGTAACCCTGGCTGAGCCGTGGACCCTGTAGGACGGCGCGCCGACGGTAACGAATGGTCAACGCGTCAATGCAGGACGCGGCTCGCGCCATCGTCGAGCGCGAACTCGGGTATCTCGACTTCGAAGCGCTCGCCGTCCTCGGCAACGAAGAAGTAACTGCCGTGCATGGTGCCCGAAGGCGTGCGCAGGCGGCAGCCGCTCGTGTACTGGAAGGCCTCGCCGGGCTTGAGCAGCGGCTGGTGGCCGACCACGCCCAGGCCCTTGACCTCCTCGAGCTCGTCGGCGGCGTTCGCGATGATCCAATGGCGCGAGATCAGCTGCGCCGGCACTTCGCCCGTATTGGTGATGGTGATCGTGTAAGAGAAGCTGTAGACGTTCTGCCCCGGCGCGGATTGCTCCGGCAGGTAGTGCGGTTCGACCTCGATGCGGAACTGGTACTTGGCCATGGCGGCATCGTAACCCGTTCGGCGATTTGCGAGAATGATGGGATGAGCACCACCTACCGCATCGCCCCCTCGATCCTGTCGGCCGACTTCACCCGCCTGGGCGAGGAGGTGAGGAACGTCATCGCCGCCGGGGCGGACTGGATCCACTTCGACGTGATGGACAACCATTACGTGCCAAACCTGACCTTCGGGCCGATGATCTGCTCGGCGCTCAAGCCCTATGCGCTGACCTCGGCCGGGGCGCCAGTGCCCGTGGACGTGCACTTGATGGTGCAGCCGGTCGATGCGTTGGCTCAGGCGTTCGCGCAGGCGGGCGCCGACTACATCAGCTTCCACCCCGACGCCACGGCGCACGTGCATCGCAGCGTCCAGGCGATCAAGGCCGCCGGGTGCAAGGCCGGGCTGGTGTTCAACCCGGCCGCGCCGCTGGATGTGCTGGACTGGATGATCGAAGACATCGACCTCGTCCTCATCATGAGCGTCAACCCCGGCTTCGGCGGGCAGGGCTTCATCGACTCGGCATTGCGAAAGATCGAGGGGGCGCGCAAGCGAATCGACGCCTGCGGCAAGGACATCCGGCTCGAAGTCGACGGCGGCATCAAGGCCGACAACATCGCGCGCGTCGCCGCGGCTGGGGCGGACACCTTCGTGGCCGGCAGCGCCATCTTTGGCAAGCCCGACTACAAGGGCGTCATCGACGCGATGCGCGGCGCCCTCAGGGGCTGAGTTTCTTCAGCGGGTCGTCCGCCTCGCGGACCCGGTCGTACGTCTCGTCCATCACCGGCCCTTTGTCGGTGTCGACCACGCCGCGTTCGATGTCTTCCCGCGCCGCCTGGCCCACGCTGCGGGCCGACGGTTCGCTCGTGCCCTGGCTGTCGGCCGATTCGTCGCGTTCATGCGGCGCGCGTGGCACGCGTTCCTGCCTGTCGCCCTGGACGGGAAGCGTATTGCCCTGGCGATCCGGCCCCTTGGCCTTGTCGTCGCGGGGGCGGTCGGGCGTTCGGTTCTGCATGAGGTGCCTTTCGTCGCTGCGTTCACCGATTGTTGCCCTGTGAGGAGTGGCGCGGCGGTAGGACGCGCCGGGGCGTCGCTGTAGGAAATACAGCGATCGGTCAAACCGGCTGTCGGAGCCGTCCTACCGCAGATAAGAACATTGGCCGACAACCGCTCCTTCCGACTAACTACGAACGGTTGCGCATGAGCTTCGTAAGCTGAGGCTTGTCTGAAAAAAACCCGCCTTGGCAAGGAGAAAAGCGCATGGACCTGATCGCCGGATTGCCCGACTGGCTGGCGTGGTGCGCCGTCGGCGCTGCCGGTCTTTTTGCGCTCGCCACGGTGGCCGGCATTCTCGACGCCGCGCTCGACCTCGACGCGGGCTGAACGACCGCATCACAACAAGGCGCCCCGTGGCGGGCGCCCTTCGCGTTCTTGAACAACAACAACCAAACCGCCACAGGAGTGTTTTGAATGGCCCAGTCCAAGCAGGAGGCGCAGCGCAAGTCCAAGGTGGGCGAAGGCGCTGCCGCGAAGAGCAAGCAGCTGGAGACCTTCAGCCAGGGGCCGGAAAGCCTGCTCACCACCAACCAGGGCGTGGTGATCCCCGACAACCACAATTCGCTGAAGGCCGGCGTGCGCGGCCCGTCGCTGCTGGAAGATTTCATCCTGCGCGAGAAGATCACGCACTTCGACCACGAGCGCATTCCCGAGCGCGTTGTGCACGCGCGCGGCGCCGGCGCGCACGGGTATTTCGAATTGACGAAGTCGCTGGTTGAATACACGCGCGCCGATTTCCTGCAGGAAGCGGGCACGCGCACCCCGGTGTTCGTGCGCTTTTCCACCGTCGCCGGCTCGCGCGGGTCGTCTGACACGGTGCGCGACGTGCGCGGCTTCGCGGTGAAGTTCTACACGCGCGAGGGCAATTACGACCTCGTGGGCAACAACATTCCCGTCTTCTTCGTGCAGGACGCGATGAAGTTCCCGGACCTTGTGCACGCCGTCAAGCCCGAGCCGCACCACGAGATGCCGCAGGCCGCCAGCGCGCACGACACCTTCTGGGATTTCACCTCGCTGATGCCCGAGACCACGCACATGCTGATGTGGCTCATGTCCGACCGCGCCATTCCGCGCAGCTTCCGCATGATGGAAGGCTTCGGCGTGCATACGTTCCGCCTGATCAACGCCAAGGGCGTGTCGCACTTCGTCAAGTTCCATTGGAAGCCGCGGCTGGGCAAGCATGCGCTGGTCTGGGACGAGGCGCAGAAGATTGCCGGCAAGGATCCGGATTTCCACCGGCGCGACCTCTGGGAATCGATCGCGCAGGGCAACTTCCCGGAGTGGGAACTGGGCGTGCAGCTCGTCTCCGAGGAGAAAGCGCAGGCCCTGGGCTTCGACCTGCTGGATGCGACCAAACTGATCCCCGAGGAAATGGTGCCAGTGCTCATCGTGGGCAAGCTGGTGCTGAACCGCAACCCCGAGAACTTCTTCGCGGAGACGGAGCAAGTGGCCTTCCACCCCGGCCATGTCGTGCCGGGCATCGACTTCAGCAACGATCCGCTGCTGCAGGGGCGCCTCTTCTCGTACACCGACACGCAGCTGTCGCGCCTGGGCGGGCCCAACTTCCACGAGCTGCCGATCAACAAGGGCGTGTGCCCGTTCCACAACTTCCAGCGTGACGGCATGCACCGGATGCTGGTGAACAAGGGGCAGGTGGCGTACGAGCCTAACTCGCTAGCGACCGGCGCGGAGTTCCGCGTGGACGGCGGCCAGCAGGGCTTTCAGAGCTTCACCGAGGCAACCGAGCCGCCGAAGATCCGGCGGCGCAGTCCGAGCTTCGATGACCACTTCAGCCATGCGACGTTGTTCTGGAACAGCCAGAGCCCGGCCGAAAGGGAGCACATCATCTCGGCCTTCCAGTTTGAGCTGTCCAAGGTGGAAGTGCCGGCCATCCGGCAGCGCGTGGTGGACAACCTGGCCCACGTCGACGCGAAGCTGGCGCGCAAGGTGGCCGAGCCGCTCGGCATCGCCCTGCCGGATGCCAAGGCGGCGGCCGGGCGCGCGGGCTTTCGCGACGTGCGCGGCAAGCTGCCGATGGAGGCGGCGCCTTCGCTCAGCATGGAGAGCAATCCGCCGCCCAACGGCGCGGCCATCGCCACGCGCAAGGTCGCCGTGCTCGTCGCCAACGGCGTCGAGATGGGCGCGTTGCGGGCAATCCAGTCCGCCCTGCATGACATGGGCGCCACCACGCGGATTGTCGCGGCCCACCTCGGCTTCGTCGCCACGTCGTCGGGCCAGCAGCTGCCGGTGAACCACACTTTCACGAACATGCCCTCCGTGATGTTCGACGCCGTGCTGGTGCCGGGCGGCGCGGCGAGCGCGCAGGCGCTCCTGCTGAACGGCGATGCGGTGCATTTCGTGCTGGAGGCGTACAAGCACTGCAAGAGCCTGTGCGTGATCGGCGAGGGCGCGCAACTGCTGCGAACGCTCGGCATCGCCGAGGGCGAAGGCGGTCCGGCGTCGGCCGGGGTCGTCATCGGCAAGAACGATCCGCCCGGGCGCGCGCAGCTGGCGCAGGATTTCCTGGCCGCCATTGCGAAGCATCGCCACTGGATGCGGGCCAATGTCGACGCCGTGCCGGCCTGAAAACGGGCGCCGCGGTGCCCTTTATTTCGTGTAACGGCCGCATGCGGCCGCTCGCCGTAAGTCCGGCAGCGGACAAAGCGGGCACAATCCAAATACGCATGGCCATCGACCACCGAACCACCCAGAACCACCTGCTGGCCGCCTTTCCGACAGCCGAATACGAGCGCCTGGCCCCTGACCTGGAGCTGGTGCCCATGAAGCTCGGCGAAGTGCTGAGCGAGTCGGGCGGGAGGATGCAGCATGTCTACTTTCCGACCACCTGCATCATCTCCTTGCTGTATGTACTGGAGGACGGCGCGTCCGCGGAAATCGCGGTGGTGGGCAATGAAGGCATATTGGGCATCTCGCTGTTCATGGGCGGCGACACCACGCCCAGCCGCGCCGTAGTGCGCAGCGCCGGTCACGCCTACCGCCTGAAGGCCCACCTGCTGCAGCAGGAGTTCAGCCGCGGCGGCCCGGTGCTGCGCCTGTTGCTGCGCTACACGCAGGCGCTCATCACCCAGATGACCCAGACGGCCGTGTGCAATCGGCACCATTCCGTCGAACAGCAGTTGTGCCGCGCGCTCCTCCTGAGCCTCGACCGGTTATCCGGCAATTCGCTCACGATGACCCAGGAACTGATCGCCAACATGCTGGGCGTGCGCCGCGAAGGCGTGACCGAGGCAGCCGGCAATCTGCAGCGGGCGGGCCTGATCCGCTATAGCCGCGGCCACATCGACGTGCTGGACCGGCCCGGCCTGGAGAAGGCCGTGTGCGAGTGCTATCGAGTGGTGAAGGTGGAATTCGATCGCCTGCTGTCGGACATTCCGCGCGGCGATCCGTACCTGCCAGTGGGTTCACCCACGCGCTAGCAGGGTTGCGCGCGGGCGATTGCCCGGCGCTATGTTTCCTGGCGCACAGACGGGCCGTAACGCAGGCCCTACTGTCGGCTGATCTTTACGGGAATCAGCATGCCAGACGCACGATACGAGACAGTCCTCGCCGACGATGAGGTCGCGAGGGCGGCGCGCGGCAGCGCCGACGCGCATCGCCTGCTCAAGGCCGGTGCCTTGCAGAACGCCATTCTCACCAGCGCCAATTTCTCGATCATCGCGACCGACGAGAAGGGCATCATCCAGCTGTTCAACGTGGGCGCCGAACGCATGCTGGGCTACCAGGCGGTCGAAGTCGTCAACAAGATCAGCCCCAGCGACATCCACGATCCGCAGGAAGTGCGGGCCAGGGCGCAAGCGCTGACGGCGGAGCTCGGCACCGTCATCACGCCGGGCTTCGAGGCCCTGGCGTACAAGGCCTCGCGCGAGATCGAGGACATCTACGAGCTGACTTACATGCGCAAGGACGGCAGCCGCTTCCCGGCGATCGTCTCCATCACTGCGCTTCGCGACGAGTACGGCGCCATCATCGGCTATCTGCTGATCGGCACCGACAATTCGGTGCGCAAGCGCGTCGAGTCGGAGCTGAAAGAGGCCATGGCCGCCGCCGAGAAGGCCAATCACGCCAAATCGGATTTCCTGTCCAGCATGAGCCATGAGCTGCGAACGCCCCTCAACGCCATCCTGGGGTTCGCCCAGTTGCTCGAGTCGGGCGCGCCGACGCCCACGCCCACGCAAAAACGCAACATCGAGCAAATCCTCAAGGCCGGCTGGTACCTGCTGGAGCTGATCAACGAGGTGCTTGACCTGGCCCTCATCGAGTCGGGCAAGTTGACGCTGTCCAACGAGCCGGTGTCGCTGGCCGAGGTGATGATCGAATGCCGGGCGATGATCGAGCCGCAGGCGCGCCAGCGCGGCATCGGCATGACCTTCAGCCGCTTCGACATTCCCCGTTTCATCAACGCCGACCGCACGCGCGTGAAGCAGGTGCTGATCAACCTCCTGTTCAACGCCGTCAAGTACAACCGCCCGCATGGTGCGGTGGCGGTGGAGTGCACGCTGGTCCCGCCGAACTCGATGCGCCTGTCCGTGCGCGACACCGGGATCGGCCTTTCCCCGGAGCAGCTGACGCAGCTGTTTCAGCCATTCAACCGCCTTGGCAAGGAAGCCACGGCGGAAGAAGGCACCGGCATCGGCCTGGTCGTCACCAAGCGGCTGGTCGAGCTGATGGACGGCAAGATCGGCGCGACGAGCACCGTCGGCGAGGGCAGCGTCTTCTGGGTCGAGTTCGAGCTGTCGGCGCCGCCGCAGTCGCTGACCCTGGAGGAGGACCATGTCAGCGCGAGTCGGCCGCTGAACGCCGAAGGGGACACGAAGCGCACGCTGCTCTACGTCGAGGACAACCCGGCGAACCTGGAGCTGGTGGAGCAACTGGTGGCGCGCCGCCCCGACCTGCGGCTTCTCAGCGCGGCCGACGGCAGCCTGGGCATCGAGTACGCGCGCGCCTGCCTGCCGGAGGTGATCCTGATGGACATCAACCTGCCGGGCCTCTCCGGCATCGAGGCCATGAAGATCCTGCGTGCCGACCCGATCACCGCGCACATACCGATCATCGCGCTCAGCGCCAACGCCGTGCCGCGCGACATCCAGAAGGCGCTGGAGGCCGGCTTCTTCAACTACATCACCAAGCCCCTCGTGGTCGGCCAGTTCATGGAGGCGCTGGATGCCGCGCTTGCCGTGGCGAAGCAGACGAGCTCCGTGGAACTCGTGCCGTCATGATGATCGACGGCTCCGCGATCCTCGCCGCTCGCATCCTGATCGTCGACGACCAGCCGGCCAATGTGGCGCTGCTGGAGCAGGCGCTCGGCGATGCGGGTTACACGGGGGTGTCCACGACCATGGACCCGCGCGAGGTGTGCGAGTTGCATCGCGAGCACGACTACGACCTGATCCTTCTGGACCTGCAGATGCCAGGAATGGACGGCTTCGAGGTGATGGCGCGCCTTAAGGGCGATGCGCCCGACGGCTGGCTGCCGGTGCTGGTCATCACGGCGGAGCCGGGGCACAAGGTGCGCGCCTTGAAGGCCGGCGCGCGGGATTTCATCAGCAAGCCCTTCGACTTGCTCGAAGTCAAGACCCGCATCCACAACATGCTGGAAGCCCGGCTGCTGTACCGGCGGCTGGAAGATGCCAATAAGGTGCTGGAGCAGGACGTGCGCGACCGCACCGCCGAGCTGCGCGAAAGTGAGGAGCGCTACCGCAGCCTCACCGAGCTCGCCTGCGACTGGTACTGGGAGCAGGACGAGAACGGCAATTTCACCCGGATGTCGGGCCCGGTGCTCGAAATGTTGGGGCTATGGGGCGACACGCTCGCCGCGAAGGAAGACGCCGCGCGGCTCACCGGATGGAACGAAAGCGAGCGTGCGGTGCTGCGCGCCGCCATCGCCGCGCGCGAGCCGTTCCTGGATTTCGTCTTCAGCCGCGTCAATGCGGACGGTTCGGTGCAGAAGTACCAGGTGAGCGGCGAACCGATGTTCGGCCCGGCGTGCCGCTTCCTCGGGTATCGCGGCATCGGGCAGGAAATCATCGCGCGTGAGCTTGTAGGTTCCGGCTTACGCAATGACGGGACGCCTTAAGCGCGCCACCGAACAGAGCCACCGGGGCGGAAGCGCTATCTTCAACAAGTCTCGCTGTGTCCACACGTCTGTCCAGGTGAGCCCTTTCAATCAATCAACTGGAATTCAAATGAAAAAACTCACAATTGCCCTGTCCATGGTCGCAATGGCCCTCTCGCTCGCCGCTTGCCAGCGTGAAGTCACCCCAGCGCCGACCGTCGTCAATGTGCCGGCGCCGGTTGCCGTCCCCGGTCCCGCGGGCGCCACCGGCGCAACGGGCGCAGCAGGCGACACCGGAGCGACTGGCAGCACCGGTAGCACGGGTAGCACCGGCAGCACCGGCAGCACGGGTAGCACGGGCAGCACGGGCAGCACGGGTGCCATGGGCAACACCGGCGATACCGGCGCTACCGGCCAGCGTGGCAAGACCGGCGACACGCTGGTGATCATGCCTGCCGCTTCATCGACACGCTAATCCAGGAGCCTGCCATGTCCGACGCACCCTTCCTTCATGAGAGTTCCGGCACCGTCCGGTTCTGGGTGGCGGTGGACGGCAAGCTGCTCGGCGCCAGCGTGGGCCGCGAGGCCCTGCATCAACGTTACCGGCCCACCGCCCAGGGCGAGGACCCGGTCGAAACCTTCCTGGCGAACGCGGCCGACATCGAAGCAGCGGTGCGCCGGCGGCTCGCGCAAGGCTCGCGCGAGCCGGTGATGTTGCGCGAGTACGACCTGCGCGTCCTGGGCGCGCAAGGCTCCATCTGAGTCCGCGCGCACCGTGGCGCCGGCCGCCTGTCGCGCCCTGGAACGATTCCGCGCCTGTGCGCGAGGAACTGTTCGGGGCCGAACGGCTCGAGCTGCATGCGCAATCGCTGGCCGCGGCCCAGCCTGTCACAAACACGCCGCCACCCGTCCTGTCGCTGCACCGGCGCCTCGATGACAACGCGCGAGTGCTGCTCGCGGCCTATCGGGGCAGCGCGGCCGAACTGGAAGGCGGGCGCGGCGTCGTGCCCGCCGCCGAATGGCTGCTGGACAACTACCACCTGGTCGAGGCGCAGATCCGCGAGATCCGCGACGACCTGCCACCGGGCTACTACCGCCAGCTGCCGAAACTGGCCGAAGGCCCGTTCGCGGGCTATCCGCGCGTGTTCGGCCTGGCGTGGGCCTTCGTCGCCCACACGGACAGCCACTTCGACCCCATCGTGCTGGAACGTTTCGTGGCCGCCTATCAGCGCGTGCAGCCGCTCACGATCGGCGAGCTGTGGGCCGTCGCCATCACCTTGCGCATCGTCCTTATCGAGAACCTGCGCCGCCTGGCGGACCAGATCAGTGCCGGGCGCAGCGCCCGCACCGACGCCCAATCGCTCGCCAACCGCCTGCTCGCCTCGGGCAACGCGCACTCGGCGCTGGAGGCCGACATCGCCTCGCGGGCGCCGGGCCCGCTGTCCGAACTCTTTGCCGCACAACTGGCCAAGCGGCTGAGGGACCAGGACCCGCGCACCACACCGGCGCTCGGCTGGCTGGCCGAGCGGCTGGCGCTTCAGGGCACGACCGTGGACGAGGTGGTGGAACACGCGCACCAGCGCCAGGGCGCGTCCAACGTCACGGTGCGCAACGTCATTACCAGCATGCGCCTGATTTCCGATATCGACTGGGCGCAGCTCTTCGAAAGCGTGAGCCTGGTGGATGTGCGCCTGTGCGCGGGCACCGCCTTCGCGGGCATGGACTTCCCCACGCGCAACCTCTATCGCAGCGCCATCGAACAGCTCGCCCGCGGTTCGCCGCAGTCGGAGCTGGCGATCGCGGCCTTCGTAGTCGATACCTGCCGCCATGCCGAGCCCGGGCGCACCGCCGACCCCGGCTATCACCTGATCGCCGAGGGACGGCCCGCCCTGGAGCGCGCGATCGATTTCAAACCGCCGCTGCGGCTGGCCATCACGCGATTCAACATCCGCATGGGCATGGCGGGCTACGTTGGCGCCATCCTCTTGGTCGCGGCGTTCCTCATGGCGCTGTCGTTGTGGGCTGTCTGGACGCCGGCAGCGGCCGGGCTGATGGCCTTGCTCGCGCTGGCCGCGTTCGTTCCGGCTACCGAGGCGGCGACGGCATTCGTCAACCGGACAGTCGCGTGGGGTTTCGGGGCCGTGGCATTGCCCGGCCTGGCCTTGCGCGATGGCGTGCCGGCCGAGTTGCGCACGCTGGTTGCGGTGCCCACCTTGCTGACCAGTGAAGCCGATCTGCTGGAGCAGATCGAGCGGCTGGAAGTGCACCATCTTTCCGGCACCGGCGGCGAGCTGGTGTTTGCGCTGCTGGCCGACGGCGTCGACGCCGACCAGCAATCGCGCGAAGGGGATGCACAGCTCGTGACCATCGCGACGGAGGCGATCGCGCAGTTGAACCGCCGCCATGGCCCGGGGCCCATGGGCGGGCCGCGCTTTTTCTTCCTGCATCGCCGGCGCCTGTTCAACGCCGGCGAGGCCAAGTGGATGGGCTGGGAGCGCAAGCGCGGCAAGCTGCACGAGCTCAACCGTCTGCTGCGCGGTGCCACGGACACGTCGTTTGAGCCGGCAGCGCACGGCGAGGCGCAGCTACCGCCAGACGTGCGCTATGTCATCACCTTGGATGCCGATACGAGGCTGCCCCGAGATGCTGCGTCGCGCCTCATCGGCAAGATGGCGCATCCGCTGAACCAGCCGCGGTTTTGCCACAATATCCAGCGCGTGGTGGGCGGCTACGCCATCCTGCAGCCGCGCGTGACGCCCTCGCTGCCGGTCGGGCGGGAAGGCTCTTTCTACCAGCGCCTGTTCTCCGCGCCGGGCGGCATCGACCCGTACGCAGCGGCCGCGTCCGACGTCTACCAGGACCTGTTCGGCGAAGGCTCTTACACGGGCAAGGGCATCTACGACGTGGATGCCTTCGAGGCTGCGCTGGCCGGGCGCGTGCCGCCCAACACGCTCCTGTCTCACGACCTGTTCGAAGGCATCTTCGCGCGCGCGGGCCTGGCTTCGGACATCGAGGTCGTGGAGGAATTCCCGGCCCGCTACGACGTGGCGGGCAAGCGCCAGCACCGCTGGACGCGCGGCGATTGGCAGCTGCTGCCGTGGATCATGCGGCACGCCACCGCGAGCCAGGCCGTGGGCTCCGTGGGGCTGGGCAAGATGCTGGACAACCTCCGGCGCTCGCTGCAGGCGCCTGCGCTGCTCGCGACGCTGGGCCTCTCGTGGCTGCTGCCCATGCCCTCGGCGCTGGCGGCGGTGCTGCTGGTCGTCGCGGCGCTGGCCATCCAGGCCTTCCTGCCGCCACTCTTCGCGCTCGTACCGCGGCGCCGGGGCATCCACATGGCCAGGCATGCGCGCATGGTCGGGGCGGACCTGCGCACGGCCGCGCTCCAGACCTTCTTCGGCATCGCCTTCCTGGCCGACCAGGCCTGGCGCATGCTGGACGCGATCGTCCGTACGCTGGCGCGGCTGGGCATCACGCGCCGCCATCTGCTCGAATGGACCACCGCCGCGCAATCCGCCCGTGCGCCGCGCCTGGACCTGCAGGGCTTCTACCGGCAAATGGCCGGCGGGGTCGTGCTGGGGCTGGCGACGGCCGCCGCCGCGCTCCTGTTCTCGCCGGCGTCGTGGCCGCTGGTCCTGCCGTTCGTGCTGTTGTGGCTGGCAGCGCCCGCGCTGGCGCTGTGGGCCAGCCGCTCCCCGCTGGCAGCGCAGCGCCGTGCGCTGTCCGCGCCGGAGGAGGGCGAACTGCGCCTGATCGCAAGACGCACCTGGCGCTTCTTCGAGACCTTCGTCACGCCGGCCGACAACATGCTGCCGCCCGACAATTTCCAGGAGAACCCCAGGCCGGCCGTCGCGCACCGTACCTCGCCCACCAACATCGGGCTCTACCTGCTCTCGGCGATCGCGGCGCGCGACTTCGGCTGGGCCGGCACGCTGGAGACCGCGGAGCGGCTGGAGGCGACGTTCGCATCCCTGCAGAAGCTGGCGCGCTTCAAGGGGCACTTCTACAACTGGTACGGCACGCTCGACCTGCAACCGCTGGCGCCGGCCTACGTGTCGTCGGTGGACAGCGGCAACCTCGCGGGCCACCTCATCGCCGTGGCCAATGCCTGCGAAGAGTGGATCGCCGCACCCCAGGCCGAGCATGCGGGCGCCGGTGTCCTGGATCACCTGCAACTGGCGCGCCAGGCGCTGGCCGCGCTGCCCGCCGCCAGCGGCGAGGAGGGTCGCCAGGTCAAGGCGATCCTGGACGAGATCGACGCTGGAATGAACAGCCACGCCGGCAGGGCGATCCCCGCGGTCCTGAAACGGCTGGCCGACAAGGCCGCGAAATCCGCGCGCGCCCTGCTGCCGGCCGCCGCGGACGAAGTCGGCGCCGACGTGGTGTTCTGGCTCGAGGGCGCGAGCCGAACCATTTACGAACATGGCCGCGACCGCGCGCAACTGGCCGATGCGCCGCTACTGCTCGGCGCGCGCCTGAAGCTCATTGCGCACGAAGCGCGCGAGATGGCGCTGGCGATGGACTTTGCGTTCCTCATGGATCCCGAACGCAAGCTGCTGTCGATCGGCTATTCGCTCGCCGACAACCGACTCGATACGAGCTGCTATGACTTGCTCGCCTCCGAGGCGCGCCTGGCCAGCCTCTTCGCCATCGCCAAGGGCGACACGACGACCAAGCACTGGTTCCGGCTGGGCCGCACCGCCACGCCCATGGGCAATTCCTCCGCGCTGATCTCCTGGTCGGGCTCGATGTTCGAGTACCTCATGCCGTCGCTCGTGATGCGCGCGCCGGCGGGCAGCCTGCTGGAGCAGACCAACCGGGTCGTGGTGCAGCGGCAGCAATCTTATGGCGACGCGATGGACATCCCCTGGGGCGTTTCCGAGTCGGCCTACAACGCGCGCGACATGGAGTTCACCTACCAGTACTCGAACTTCGGCGTGCCGGGCCTGGGCCTCAAGCGGGGGCTGGCCGACAACGTGGTGATCGCGCCCTACGCCACGGGCCTGGCGGCGATGGTCGATCCGGCCGGTGCGCTGCGCAACTTCGCGCACCTGGCCGGGATGGGCGCGGCCGGCCGCTATGGCTTCTACGAGGCGCTCGACTTCACGCCGGCGCGGCTGCCGGACGATGCGGGTGTCGCGATCGTGCGCTGCTTCATGGCTCACCACCAGGGCATGACCGTGGTTGCGATCGCCAACGCGCTGCAGGAGGGGGCGATGCGCGAGCGCTTCCACCGCGAGCCGATGATCCAGGCCTGCGAGCTGCTGCTGCAGGAGCGCATGCCGCGCGACGTGGCGTTGGCCCATCCGCGCGCGGAGGAAGTGAAGGCGTCACCGGCGCGGCCGGCGGCGCCGTCCTCCGCGGTGCGACGCCTGCGCGGGCCGGGCCCCGGCGCGCCGGTCACGCACCTGCTGTCCAACGGGCGTTACGCCGTGATGCTTACCGCGGCGGGCGCGGGCTACAGCCGCTGGCGCGACATCGCGGTGACCCGCTGGCGCGAGGACGCGACCTGCGACGACTGGGGCTCGTTCGTCTTCCTGCGCGATACCGACAGCGGCGCTGTGTGGTCGCCCAGCGCGCAGCCCCTGGCGAGCGGAGCCGGCGGCTGCGACGTGGTGTTCGGCGAGGATCATGCCGAATTCATCCGCACCGGCGGCACGCTGGCCACCGGCATGGAGGTGTTGGTATCGGGTGAGGACGACGGCGAGGTGCGGCGCGTGTCGCTCGTCAACAGCGGCAGGAGCGCGCGCGAGATCGAACTCACCTCCTATGCCGAGCTGGTGCTTGCGACTGTCGCCGCGGACAACGCGCACCCGGCCTTCTCCAAGCTGTTCGTCCAGACCGAGTTCTTGCCGGAGTTCGGTGCGCTGCTGGCGAGCCGCCGGCCGCGCTCGCACGGCGAGACGCCGCTGTGGGCCGCACACTTCGCGGTGGTGGAAGGTGAGGTCACGGCCGACATCCAGTACGAATCGGACCGCGCGCGCTTCCTGGGGCGTGGCGGCAGCGCGGGTACGGCCGCTTCAATGCAGGGCGACACGCCGCTGTCGAACACCGCGGGCACCGTGCTCGACCCGGTGTTCTCGCTGCGCCAGCGCGTGCGCATCGCGCCGGGCAAGTCGGCTCGCGTGGCCTTCTGGACCCTGGTCGCGCCGACTCGCGCCGAGCTGCTGCGACTGGTCGACAAGCACCATGATCGCAATGCCTTCGACCGCGCCAAGACGCTGGCGTGGACGCAGGCCCAGGTGCAGCTGCGCCACATCGGCGTGAAGGCCGAGGAGGCGGCGGATTTCCAGCGGCTGGCCGCGCCCATCCTGTACGCGGACCCTGCCTTTCGCGCGTCATCAGAAGCGATCATGCGCGGCGGCGGCCCTCAGTCGGGCCTCTGGGCGCACTCGATCTCGGGCGACCTGCCGATCGTGCTGCTGCGCATCGACGAAGTCGAGGACATCGCGCAGGTGCGCCAGCTGCTGCGCGCGCACGAGTACTGGCGGATGAAGCAGCTCGCAGTCGACCTCGTGATCGTGAACGAGCGCGCGGCGTCCTACGTGCAGGACCTGCAGATCGCCATCGATACGGCAGTGCGCAGCAGCCAGGCGATGCCGCACCTCGGCGCCGAACTGGCAAAGGGCTCGGTGTACGCGCTGCGCGCCGATCTGATGAGCGTGGAAGCGCGTGCCTTGCTCCAATCCGTGGCGCGGGTCGCGCTCCTCGCGCGGCGCGGGACGATCGCCGACCAGCTTGCGTTGGTGCAGCGAGAGCATGTACCCCTGCCGCCCGCGCAGCGCGGTGGACCTGAGGTGAACGATCGCGGCGAGGACCTGCCGATGCCGCGCAACCTGGAGTTCTTCAACGGCCGGGGCGGTTTCGCCCATGACGGCACCGAATACGTCACCGTGCTGGATGCCGGCGTCACGACGCCCGCGCCATGGATCAACGTAGTCGCCAATGCGGGCTTCGGCTTCCAGGTGTCGGCCGAGGGCAGCGGCTACACCTGGGCGGGCAACAGCCGCGAGAACCAGCTCACGCCCTGGTCGAACGACCCCGTGCGCGACCCGGCGGGTGAGGCGCTGTACGTCCGCGACGAGGAAAGCGGCGACGTGTGGACGGCCACGGCGCAGCCGATGCGCGACGCCGGCAACTACATCGCGCGCCACGGCCACGGCTACAGCCGCTTCGAGCACGAAGCCCACGGCATCGGGCTCGAGCTGCTGCAGTACGTTCCCATCGCCGATCCCGTGAAGATCTCGCGTCTCACGCTGCACAACCGCTCCATCCTGCCGCGTCGCCTGTCGGTCACCGCATACACCGAGTGGGTGCTGGGAGCCTCGCGCGGCGCCTGCGGCCCGTTCGTCTGCACGGAGGTCGATGCGGGCACCGGCGCGATTCTGGCCAGCAATGCGTGGAGCACCGCGTTCCCGGGGCGCGTTGCCTTCGCGGACATGGCTGGCATGCACACCTCGTTCACCGCCGACCGCCGCGAGTTCCTCGGGCGCCAGGGCGGGGTGGGCAACCCCGCGGCGCTGGCCCGCTGGTCTGCGCTGTCCGGCGCCTGCGGCGCGGGGCTGGACCCCTGCGCGGCCTTGCAGCGCGTGGTGGAACTCGCGCCGGGGGAAAGCATCGAGGTGGTTTTCTTCCTCGGGCAGTGTGAGTCCGCCGAGAGCGCTCGCGAGGTGGTGGCGCGGTATCGCGGTGCCGACCTCGATGAGGTCCTCGATGAGGTGGGCGCCCAATGGCAAGGCTTGCTCGGCGCGGTGCAAGTGAAGACGCCCGACCGCGCGATGGACATCATGCTCAACGGCTGGCTGCTCTATCAGACGATCGCCTGCCGCATCCGCGCACGCTCGGCGTTCTACCAGGCAAGCGGCGCGTACGGCTTTCGCGACCAGCTGCAGGATGGCATGGCGCTCTCGCTGACGTTGCCGCAGGAAACGCGCACCCACCTCCTGCGCGCGGCGGCCCGTCAATTCGAGGCGGGGGATGTTCAGCATTGGTGGCTGCCGCATTCGGGGCAGGGCGTGCGCACCCAGATTTCGGACGACCGTGTGTGGCTGGCCTATGCGGCCGCGACTTACGTGACGCGCTCCGGCGACGACGACGTGCTCGATGAAATCGTGCCCTTCCTCGACGGCCCGCCGCTGGCCGCGGGCGAGCACGACGCTTTCTTCCAGCCGATGGCGGCGGACAGGCCCGCATCGCTCTTCGAACACTGCGCACGCGGGCTGGACCAGTGCCTCACGCTCACCGGCCGCCTGGGCTTGCCGCTGATCGGCACCGGCGACTGGAACGACGGCATGAACCGAGTTGGCGAGGGCGGGCAGGGCGAGAGCGTGTGGCTGGGCTGGCTTCTGCTGGCGGCAATCGACCTGTTCGCCCCACTGGCCGACAGCCGCGACCCTGAGCGCGCCGCGCGCTGGCGCGCCCATGCGGCGTCGCTGCGCGAGGCGTTGGAACGCGAAGCCTGGGACGGCGCGTGGTACCGGCGCGCCACCTACGACGACGGCAGCTGGCTGGGCTCGAAGGACAGCGGTGAATGCGCCATCGATTCCATTGCGCAGTCGTGGGCTGTATTGTCGGGCGCCGCCGATCCGGTACGGGCGGCGACAGCCATGGCATCGGTGAACGAACAACTGGTGCGCGGCGACGACGGCCTGGCGCTGCTTTTCACTCCGCCGTTCGACAAGACGACGCGCGACCCGGGCTACATCAAGGGCTACCCGCCTGGCATCCGCGAGAACGGCGGCCAGTACAGCCACGCCGCGATGTGGGCCGTGCTGGCCCTCGCGAAGATGGGCGAAGGCAGCAAGGCGGTGGAACTGTTCTCGCTGCTCAACCCGGTCAATCACGCCCGCACGCCGGCTGAAGCCGAGCGCTACCGGGTCGAACCTTATGTCGTAGCCGCCGACGTGTATTCGGTGGCACCGCATGTGGGCCGCGGAGGCTGGTCCTGGTACACCGGAGCCGCCGGCTGGATGTACCAGGCGGGAATCGAAGGCATACTGGGCATCCGGCGTGAAGGCGCGTTCCTGGTCATGAAACCCTGTATTCCGGCCGATTGGCCCGGCTTTGAGGCGACGCTGAACGTGCAAGGGTCCCGGTTCGAGATCAAAGTCGTTTCAGGCGCGGCGGACCCCCATCTCGCAACGCTTGATGGGGCTGACTTGAGCGTGATGAACGGTTCGGTGCGGCTGGCCCTGGACGGCGCGGCTCACCTGGTTCGCGTCTATTTGTAAGCAATGTGAATAAGTACGCTACCGAACAGACGCGCCCTCAACAGGGGCGCATTCTGGCGGTAAATCGAAAGAGGTGTCCCGTGCAAAATGGTTGGATGGCAGAGGTTGCCGCACAGTACCTGCGCCGTCCGCTGGAAAGGGGCGACGCGCCGTGACCCCGTTGAGATCGATCCCGGCAGACGACTCCGATCCGCAAGGCGTTGCGGACGGGGCCGTGGCGGTTTGGGCCGCGATCGACGGTGCGTTGTCGCCCGTCATCGGTGCGCGCGGCAATGCCGCGCTCTACAAACGTAGCCTTCACCTGGCCCGCGTGCAGCATCCGTGGCTCGCCGCCGCCTACGAAGGCGCCGTGCAGCCCGGGGACTACAGCGCCCTGCGCGCGGCCCTGGCGCAGCAGACGGCGGCGAACGCGTCGCAGGCGCACGAAGCGCTCCTTCGCATATTCAATGACCTGCTGGCCGACCTGATCGGCCGATCCCTCACCCGGCGCCTGTTGCAGGCGGCCTGGTCACCCAACTCATACGGTAATGCCGTGCAGGACGATTCGCCATGACCACCATCGACAAAGCCACGATCAAACGGTTGCCCACGGGCGTTCCGGGGCTGGACGAAGTGCTGGGTGGCGGGCTGCCCGAACTCTCGTTCAACATCATCGCCGGGCCGCCCGGGTGCGGCAAGACCACGCTGTCGCACCAGATGATGTTCGCGCTGGCGACGCCCGAGCGGCCCGCGCTGTACTTCACGGTGCTGGGCGAGCCGCCGCTAAAGATGCTGCGCTATCAGCAGCAGTTCGAGTTCTTTGACGCCGGCAAGGTCAATGACTCCGTGCACTTCGTGAACCTGTCCGAGGAAACGGCGACGGGGGACCTGAAGACCGTCCTGGCCCGCATCGTCGCCGAAGTGGAGCGCTACAGCCCCGCCCTGGTGTTCGTCGATTCCTTCCGCTCGGTCGTGCTGGCGCAGGACAGCCCCAAGTCGTTCATCAGCTTGCAGGAATTCGTGCAGCAGCTGGGGATGATGATGACCAGCTGGCAGGCCACCACCTTCCTGATCGGCGAGTACTTCACCGACAACGACCCGAACCCGGTGTTCACCGTGGCCGACGGGCTGGTCTGGCTGCGCCAGAGCACCCAGGGAAATTCCGTGGTGCGCAAGATGGAGATCATGAAGATGCGCGGCCAGCCGACGCTGTCGGGGCTGCACACTTTCCGCATCGACGGCAAGGGTATCCGCGTGTTCGCACCGCCAGTCATGGCCGATGCCGAGGCCGGCGCGATGGTGCGGCCGGACGGGCGCAGGCTGAGGATGGGCGTGCCCGGGCTCGACGACATGATGGGCGGCGGGCTGCCGCGCGGCTACTCGCTCCTGGTGGCCGGACCGACGGGCGCGGGCAAGAGCATCCTGGCCTCGGCCTTCCTGGCCGAGGGCGCGCGCAACGGCGAGAGCGGCGTGATCGCGGCTTTCGAGCAGCGCCCCAACCGGTCGCGCGGCCCCTTCATGGCCGAACTCATCGCCAGCGGCCGCGTGGGCGTGATCGACGCGCGCGCGCCGGGGCTTTCGGTGGACGAGATTGCGACCCTGCTGATCGCCGAGGTGCGGCGTCTCAACGCGAGCCGCGTGGTGATCGATTCCCTCTCGGGCTTCGAGCTCGCGCTGGCACCGACGTTCCGCGACACTTTCCGCGAGTCGCTTTCGCGCATGGTAGTGGCGCTGGCCACCACCGGCGCCACGGTGCTGATGACGTCGGAGCTGGAGGACCGCTATGACGACCTGCGGTTCTCGCCCTACGGCACGGCTTTCCTCACCGACGCGATCATCGTTCAGCGCTACATCGAGGTGGACAGCCGCCTGCTGCGCATCATGGCCGTGGCCAAGGTGCGCGACAGCGCCCATTCCAACGAACTGCGGCTGTTCAGCATCGACGAAAAGGGCATTCGCATCGGCGAGATGCTGCCTGATTACGAGGGACTGCTGGGCGGCCGTCCCACCCAGCGGGTGGCGGCGCCCCGGTCGCCATGAACCGCACATCGGACGACCAGAAGGTTGCGATCGCGACGCGCACCCTGGCGCTGCTCAACCAGCAGGCGGACGCGGTGCGCGCCGAACTGACCGTGCTGCGGCAGGACCTGGCGCGAGTGCATCGCGAGCTGTCGGGTGTCCCGTCGGCGCAGTTGCTGGAGGCCAACGAGCAGTTGGTGCTTGCGGCCCTGCGCGCTCAGAGCATCGCCGATTCGGCCCGGCATCGGCTGGGTGAATTCACTCGCGCCGGGCTCGGCGTTACGTTGCCCGCGCTGTCGTCGTCAGGCGAGATGGCCCGCACCGAGTACCTGACCCGCGTGGCCGACCTGCGCGAAGCCAACGAGCAACTGCTGGTGGCGGCGCTGAGTTCGCAGGAGATGGAGGCGGATGCCGAACTGGCGCACAGCAAGCAAATCAAGTTCCTTGCGATGGCCGCCCACGAGCTGCGCAACCCGCTGCTGCCGCTGCGGCTGGCCGCACAGATGCTGACCCGCGCGCACAGCGACGCTCAACTCCTCCTCAAGCTGCAGGCCACCATCAACGGACAGGTCTCGCACATGGCCAGGCTGATCGGCGACCTGCTCGACGGCTCTCGCATCAGCACCGGCAAGTTCCGCATCGAGCGATCGAAGGTCGATCTCTCCGGCATCCTCGAACTCGCGATCCAGACCGGCCAACCCGCGATGGACGTGCGGCGCCACCGGTTCCGGCGGATCGGGTCACCCGGGCCGCTCAATGTGCACGCCGACCCGGTGCGGCTGGTGCAGGTGTTCACCAACCTGCTGGAAAACGCCGCCAAATACACGCCCGAGGACGGTGAGATCACGATGAAGGCGCTGGTGCTGAGCGAGTCCGTGGAAATCTCCATCACGGACAACGGCATCGGCATCACGCCGCAGGCGCTGCCCCACATCTTCGACCTGTTCGTGCAGGACGAACACGCCGCGGCCCACAACCAGGGCGGGCTAGGCATCGGCCTGGCCGTCGTGCGCGAACTCGTCGAGGCGCACGGCGGCACCGTCGTGGCGTCCAGCGCGGGCAGGGACTTGGGCAGCAAGTTCACAGTGACGCTGCCGCTCGCACCGCAGATTTTGTAGGACGCGGTGCCGCGCGGCCGTAGTCCGGCGCTCCTTCTCCAAACAAGTGCTCACACCGGCCGCGCTAAGCGCGCCAGCGTACGGAGTAACCACGTTCGACAGGGCATCGTGCGGGACGGATGAAACGGGCCAGGCCCCTTTGTCGCGACATCGCACTTCAACCTACCGGAAACGAACAATGAACAGACTCCAGAGCATCAGGCCGTGGCTCGCGGCAATACTGGTGGGCGTGCTTGCCGCCTGCGGCGGCGGCGGTGGCCGTGACCCCGTACTCGGCTTCGACGGCACGGCCGCAGGCCCGGCCGCCCCCACAGTGACTGCGGTGGCGCCCGCCAACAACGCGACTGGAGTCGCCACCAACAACGCGCTCATCACCGCCAATTTCAGCGAAGCGATGGCCGCCATCGGTGGTGCATCGAGCTTCACCGTGACCTGCGCCGCGCCCTGCGTGAATCCGGCGGGCACCGTGTCGCTGGACGCAACAGGCCGCATCGCCACCTTTGCGCTCGCAGCCGGCAGCACGCTGGCCACCGGTACGACCTACACCGCGACCGTGACCGGCGCCACCAGCCTGGCCACGGGCCTTGCGCTGGCCGCGCCGTACGCCTGGAAGTTCAGCACCGGACTCGTTGCGGATACGACGCGACCGCGAGTCGCGCTCACCGTGCCGGCCACCACGTCGCCCGGCCCGACAGCGGGCGTGCCCACCAACACCGCGATCAGCGCCGTGTTCACCGAGGACATGGCACCAGCCTCCATCAGGGCAAGCACCTTCACGCTGGCCTGCACCGCGCCCTGCGTCGCGCCCGCCGGCAACGTGACCTACGCCGTCGGCAACCGCACGGCTCTGTTCACGCCAGCCGCCGCGCTCGCCGCCAACACGACGTATGTCGCCACCGTCACCACCGGCGCGACCGACCTCGCCGGTAACGCCCTGGCCGGCAACCAGGCCGCTCTGCCTGCGGCCAGCAACTACGTGTGGTCGTTCACGACCGCTGCCGCTGCCGCGCCTGCCGGCAACGTTTCCGTGTTCTCGACGAATCCCGCCGCCGGCGCGGCCGCGGTCTGCACCGATGCAACGGTGAACGCCACCTTCAGTGTGCCGTCCGGCTTGCGCATGAACCCCACCACGATCAACTCGTCGGTGTTCACGGTGACCGGCGCGGCGCCGGTCGTCGCGTCCTCGGTGGTGCTGGACAACGGCACCGGCCTTATCGCGACGTTCAAGCCTGCCGCGCCGCTCACGGCCGGCGTCCTGTACACGGCACGGATCAAGGGCGGCGCAAGTGGCGCCGCTGACCTGGCTGTTCCCGCCAACACGATGCTGGCGGACAAGACCTGGACCTTCACGGCCGTCAATTGCGCGGTGCCGCCCGCACCGCCGGCCGTCGCGCTTGGCGCGGCCTCCCTGTTCGGCGCGTTCGGCGGCACCGCCGGCGTGACCAACCAGGGCCTGAACACGGTCATCGATGGCAACGTCGGCACCACCGCGGTCTCCACGGCCGTGACCGGCTTCCATGACGCCGGCCCGGGCTGCACCTACACCGAGACGACGCTGAACGTCGGCACCGTGAACGGCCTGATCTACACCGCCGCGCCACCGCCGACAGTGGCCTGCCCGAGCGAAGGCACGGCGACCACGTTCGCCATCGCTACACAGGCGCGCGCCGACGCGCTGGCAGCCTACAACGCACTGGTGGCGATGCCGGGCGGCCCGGACCCCGGCGCCGGCAACCTGGCCAACAAGACGCTGGCTCCCGGCGTGTACACCTCGGCGGCAGGCAGCTTCATGATCCAGGGCGGCAACCTGACGCTGGACGCGCAGGGCAATGCCAATGCCACGTGGGTGTTCCAGATGGCGACTTCGCTGACCGTGGGTGGACCCGGCGCGGCTTTCCCGTCGAGCATCATCCTGGCGAACGGCGCGCAGGCCAAGAACGTGTTCTGGCAGGTCGGCAGCGCGGCGACGATCAATGCCGCCGGCGGCGGGACCATGGTGGGCACCATCATTTCCCAGGCCGGCGCCGCCATCTCCACGCCCGACAACGTGAACCTCGTGACGATCAACGGCCGCGTGCTCTCGCTCGGCGCTTCCGTGACGATGGTCAACACCGTCATCAACGTACCCGCGCCCTGAACCCGCACAACCCCCACATCCACGAAGGCACGTATGAAACTCAAGAAACACGCATCGGGATTGCTCGGGCTGGCCGCACTGGCCGCCTTCAGCACCACGCCCGTTCTGGCCCAGGCACCCGCCAGCGGCTGGTACGGCGGCGCCAGCGTCGGCCGCTCGGCCACGACCATCGACGACGATCGCATCGCAAGCGGCCTGCTTGGCCAGGGACTGGGCGCTGTGTCGATCGACGACCGCGACCGTGCAACCGGCTACAAGCTGTTCGGCGGCTACCAGATCACGCCGAATATCGGCGTCGAGGGCGGCTATTTCGATCTCGGCAAGACGGGCTACACCGCCACCACCGTTCCAGCGGGCACGCTGAGCGGTGACATGCGCCTCAAGGGCCTGAACCTCGACCTCGTCGGCACGCTGCCGTTGACCGGCAAGCTCTCCGCGCTGGGCCGGATCGGCGTGACTTCGATCCGCGCGAGCGACAGTTTCAGCGCCACCGGTGCGGTCACCATGCCTTATGCCAATGCCAGTCCGAGCCAGCGCAGCACCAACCTCAAGGTCGGCCTGGGACTGATGTACGACATCACCGACTCGCTGGCCGTGCGCGCTGAAGCCGAGCGCTATCGCCTGAAGGACGCCGTGGGCAACCGCGGTCATGCGGACCTGTTTTCGGTGGGCCTGATCTACCGCTTCGGCGCCCCGGTGCGCGTGGCGCAGGCGGCGCCGGCACCCGCGTACGTCGCTCCACCGCCGGCACCCGCGCCGGTGTACGTTGCACCGCCGCCCCCGCCCCCGCCCCCGCCCCCGGCGCCGGCACCTGCCTACGTTGCACCCCCGGCACCCGCACCCGTGATGGCGCCCGAGCCGCGCCCGGCCAAGCCTTACCGCAACTGATCGCACTGCGGCAGGTGCAGCAATGCACCTGCGCAATGCATCCGCAGCCGTGCCGCCGGGTCGAGGTGGAAGTGACCGGGACGAAGTAAAGTCTCAGGCGCTTGCCGGCCGCCAGGCCGGCAAGGCGCCTGCATCCGCCGCGTCGTGCGCGTAACACGAACACGACGCGGCCTCCAGGCCGTCATGGTCGAGGATGGTGATGTGGCCGCGGCTGTATTCGATGAGGTGGCGGCGCTGGAACGACGAGGCCGCGTCGCTGATCCCCACGCGGCGCACGCCGAGCATGGTGGACAGGAACTCCTGCGTCATCATGAAGTCGGCCGATTCCACCCGGTCCCGCGTCATCAGCAGCCACCGCGCCAGTCGAGCCTCGAGCAGGTGGTAACGGTTGCAGCCCGCGGTCCGCGCGATTTCCCCGATCAAGGTATTGGCATAGCGTTGCAGCACGTTCTGCAGCGGCGCATGGCCCTGCAACGCGGTCCGAAGGGCCGCTTTCGTCACCCGCAGTGCCGACCCCGCGCCTTGAACCACGGCGCGCACTGGCGACAAGTCGGCGCCGAGCACGAGCGACACGCCGACCACACCCTCGCGGCCCACCAATGCGACTTCGAGCGCGAGATGGTCCTCCACGACGACGATCAGCGACACAAGGCAAGTGAGCGGAAAGTACACGTGGCGCAGGGGCCGGCCGGGCTCGTGGAGCACGTCGCCCAGCACCAGCGTGATCGGGTCGAGAGCCGGCAGGATGTCGCGCAATGTCGCGCGCGGTAGCGCCGCCAGCAACTTGTTGGAAATGGGGAGCATGGTCCATGCTGCGCCCGTGGCGACGCCGCGTATGTGCGGTAGCACACATGCGGCGTCCCCAATGGAAAAGCGGCCTGTGAGGGCCGCTTTTCTCAATCCGGCTCGGCGGGGTTACTGGCGCGGGACGCCGTCACGGTTCACGGCAATCGTCGTGCCGGGAGGGGCCGTCATCTGGACCTGGTGGTCCCGGCCGCGGAAGTTGTAGGTCACGTCCCAATAGGCGGGCGTGGCGTTGGTCGTGTTCTCGCAGCGGCGCACGTCACGGCTGCCGTATTGCGCGGTGTTGTCGCGGCCCACATTGGAGCCGATCACGCCGCCGGCAACTGCGCCGCCCACGGTGGCGATGTCCTTGCCGGAGCCGCCGCCAACCTGGTGGCCCAGAACGCCGCCGATCAGGGCGCCGGCAATCGCGCCGCCCACGTTGCGGTTGCCGCTCGGCTCGGACACCTGCTGGCGCTCGACCCAGCAGCGTTCCGTGGCCGCGCCCATCACCGCGCGCACCTGCGTGACCGGCGCTTCGAACACGCGTTCGTTGTAGCGGCGGCGGTACTGGTAATCAGCCGCTGCAACCGGCTCGGGCTGATTTTCGTACTGGCGACGGTTGTCCGCGGGGCGCACCGACGAGATGCTGTTGTCCATGCCCAGGGCGCTCAGCGATTCGTAGCTGCCGCGGCGCAACAGGACGCATCGGCCGCCGAAGCGCTCGTGCTCGCACGCTTCCCAGCGGCCGCGATCGACGACGACCGAAGACGCACGATCATTGAAACCGGCGCGACCGAAATCGACGACCTGCTGGCTGGCGGAGAAGGCGCGGCCGCGATAGCCCTCGCCTTCGTAGAAGGTGACTTGTGCCATGGCTTGGGTGGCGAGGACCAGCGCGGACACAGCCAGCGCGGATTTCAGATGTCGATTCATTGAATCTCCTGTGAGTGAGACTGCACGATGCGCGCTTATCGATGAGCCGTCTGTTCGATCACGCACATAGCTGATGAGGCGACTTTGTCCTACGCAAGCGCCATCTCGTGCGTTCGGCAGCGCACAGACCCTGCGACAGCCCGCGGGCACTCTTCATGGGTTGACGCCGTCATCCCGCCCCGTGAGTTTTTTCGCCGGGCTGTCCCCGAGATACCTGGAGATCCAACATGAACAAATTCACCCGCGTTTCCGTACTGTTCGCAGCCGTGGCGCTGACGGCGCTTGCCGGCTGCTCCTCGACCGCACGCCACGAAAGCACCGGCCAGTACATTGACGACACCGCCATCACCACGTCGGTGAAGGCCGCGATCTTCAACGAGCCGACGCTCAAGTCCGCCGAGATCAACGTTGAAACATTCAAGGGCCGCGTGCAGCTCAGTGGCTTCGTCAGCAGCCGCGCGAACATCGATCGCGCCGTGCAGGTCGCGCAAGGCGTCAAGGGCGTCAGCTCCGTCGGCAACGACATGAGGCTCAAGTGAACGCCGCCTTCAAGGCCGGCGCCGTCATTGCCGCCATGCTGATGCTGGGCGGATGCGCCGGCATGTCGAACCGCGACAAGAACATCGTCGGGGGTGCCGCGATTGGTGGCGTCGCCGGTGCCGTGCTGACGGGCGGCAGCCCGATCGGCACCGTCGGTGGCGCCGCCGTGGGCGGTGTGATCGGCAACGAGGTGAGCAAGGACCGTCGCTAATGCGATCGCGGCGCCCGTAGTCCGCAAGGGCCGGGCGCCGCACTTCAACGAGAGAACATGATGAAGATTCATTCACTTTCCATGACGATCGGTGCAACGGCTCTCCTGCTGTTCGCCGGAGCCACGAGCGCCGCATCGCCGATGTCCGAAGCGCAAGCGCGCTACAAGCAGGAGCGTGCCGCCTGCATGAACGGCACGTCCAACCAGGACCGAGCCACCTGCCTGAAGGAAGCCGGCGCCGCGTTGGGTGAAGCCAAGCGGGGCGCACTGGGCGCTTCGAGCGACAACAGCCTCGCCGGCAACCGCATGGCCCGCTGCGAAGCGTTGCCTGCGCCCGATCGCGAAGACTGCGCGATGCGCATGAAGCACGGCTCGATGAGCGGCAGCGCCCAGCAAGGCGGCATTCTGCGCGAGATCGAGCGCCCGGTTCCCAAGCGCTGAACTCGCACTATCGGCGGCGCAAGCGTCTCCAAACTCTAGGAAACAACATGCTCTACACCATCGCCCTCATCCTCGTGATCCTCTGGCTCCTTGGAATGGTCACGTCGGTCAGCGCCGGCGGATTGATCCACATTCTGTTGGTGATCGCCGTCGTGGTCGTCCTGCTGCGTGTGATCAGCGGCCGCAAGGTTCTGTAGTCGCCTGCGCAGTCGCGCAGCCTACTGCGCCAGGAATCCCCCGTCGACCGCCAGCACATGGCCGGTGACCATGGCCGAAGCCGGGCTCGCCAGAAACAGGATCGCGTTCGCCACCTCGATCGGCTGCGCCAGCCGCCCCAGTGGCGTGACGCCCTGTATCCGGTGCACGAGCTCCGGCTTGGCGGTCAACGCGCCGATGAATTCCGTGTCGACCCACGTCGGCGCCACGGCATTCACCCGCAGGCCCGAGGAGGCCCACTCGATGGCCAGCGCCCTCGTCATGTTCACGACGGCGCCCTTGGTTGCCTGGTAGGAGATGTTCGGGTACAGGCCGCCGCCGGAGATGCCGAAGATCGAGGCCGTGTTGACGATCACGCCGCGGCGTTGCCGCAGCATGTGCGTTGCCGCCGACCGCGCGCACAGGAAGACGCCGGTCATGTTCACGTCCACAACGCGCTGCCAGTCGGCCAGCGGCAGTTCCGTCGTCGGACGGCGAAGCGCCATGCCGGCATTGTTGACCAGCACATGCAGCCCGCCGTGGCTGGAAACGATCTCGTCGAACGTACGCGTCACGTCGGCTTCCGACGATACGTCCAGGCGCATCGACGACGCGCCCGGACCGAGCCTCTTCGCCGCCGCGGCCGCCGCGGCTTCGTCGATGTCCAGCAGCACCACGCGCGCCCCCGCAGCCATGAACAACCTGGCCGTTTCATATCCGATCCCGCGGGCACCGCCGGTGATCGCGGCCACCTGGCCATCCAGGCGGAAGACGTCCAGTAGCGAATCCTGTTTTTTCATCATGGGCCTCCGGCCAGAAAGTCTGCAATCGACTGGCGCAGCGCCTGGGTGCAGGCGGCCGGCGGTCCGCTGGCACTGGCGTGGCCGGCGTGTCCGGCCAATTCCACGAAGCGGCAGCCCGGGATGAGCGCGCTCAATTCCTGCGCCGCGAACGGTGGGTTGTACAAATCCTGGGCCGGCGCCAACACCAGCGTGCGCGCACGGATGCTGCGCAGGGCGCGTGCAGTGTCGCGGTCGAACCCGGGCGTGGTGCCGACGTCGTGCGCGTCGTAGGCAAAGGTCTGGTACAGCCAGTCGAAGGCGTCGGGGCCGTGCTGCTCCAGCTCAGCCTCCCGTTGCTCCATCCAGGCGGCGAGCGCCTGCCGGCTGGCAAGGTCTTCCAGCGCGCTCGGCGTGCGCGGCATCACCAGCTGCGTGAGAGGCGCCCACAACCGCATCGCATCGGCGCGTGGCCGCGGGATGCGGAATTCGACGTCGCTGAACAAGGCGCGGCGCGACAGCTCGTTGACCAGTTGCGCCCAGCGCGCGGTCTGCGCCATGGGCGTCATGGCCACCACGCCGCGCATGCGGTCCGGATGGCTCACCGCCCATTGCAGCGCCTGCATGCCACCCATCGAGGCGCCGGCCACCGCCACCAGTTGACCGACGCCCAGGTGCTCCAGCAGCCGGCGCTGCGATTCGACCATGTCGCGGATGGCGAAGCGGGGGAAGCGGCTTCCCGGCTGCAACCGGCTGTTGGAGGGAGAGGAAGACAGCCCGTTGCCCAGCGCATCCACCACGACGATGCAATGCCGGTCGGTGTCCAGCGGCGCGCCGGGGCCGATCAGGAAATCGAGCCGATGGTGCGTGCTGCCGATCGCGCTCAGCGCCAGGATCGCGCCATCGCGCAGCCGCGCCGGGTTCCCGTGCAGCACGTAGGACACGAAGGCTTCGCGCAGCACCTCGCCGGACTCGAGCGTCAGGTCGCCGAGCTCGAAGCGCAGGTGCGGCCGGTCGATCCATCCGGGCGCCAGGGGAGGGTGGCGCAACATCCGGTCAATCGAAGGTGATCACGTGGCGGATGCCTTCGCCGCGGCGCATCGCGGCAAAGCCGTCGTTGATGCCTTCCAGCGGCGCCCGGGTGGAAATCAGCGCGTCCAGATCCAGCTTGCCGGCCAGGTACAACTGCGCCAGCCAGGGGAAGTCACGCCGCGGACGGGCGCCGCCATAGCTGGAGCGGATGATCCGCTTCTCGCCCATCATGGAGCCGAAGCGCAGCCCCACCTTGCGATTCACCTCGGTCTTGCCGAGAATCACGGTCTGCCCACCGGGGCGCGTGACCTCCAGCGCCAGCTGCAGCGAGGCTTCCGCGCCCGCTGACTCGAACACGTAGTCGGCACCGCGCCCGGCGGTGAGGTCCTGCACCGCCGTGATGGTGTTCTCATCCGCCGACAGCGTGTGGGTGGCGCCCAGGCGCTTGGCCAGCGCCAGCCGGGCCGGGTCGCGATCGATTGCAATCAGGGTCGCGGCCTGTTCCAGCACCGCGCCCTGGATCGCGTTCAGGCCCACCGCGCCGCAGCCGACGATCACCACGCTGGCGCCGGCTTCCACCCGCGCCAGCCGGCTCACCGCGCCGACGCCGGTCATCACGCCGCAGCCGATCAGGCAGGCGCGGTCCAGCGGCATCTCCTGCGGGATCCGGATCGCCCCCGATTCGGGCACCACCGAGTATTCGGCGTGCGAGGACACCACCGAAAAGTGGTGCAGCTTGGCGCCGCGCCAGCTGAGGCGCGAACCGCCATCGAGCAAGTGCCCTGCCGGCTGGTGCCGCGTGAACGGCTCGCACAGGATCGGCAGATCGCGCTCGCAATAGAAGCAGTGGCCGCAGTGCGGGTTCCACGAGGCGATGACATGGTCGCCGGGGCGCACGTGCGTCACGGCGCTGCCGACCTCTTCCACCACGCCCGCGCCTTCGTGACCCAGCACGATGGGCAACGGATAGGGCAGGCTGCCCTGGATCACCTCCAGGTCGGTGTGGCACAGGCCGCTGGCGCGGTTGCGGATCAGGACATCGGTGGGAGCGAGCCGCTCCAGCTTCACCTTGTCGATCACCAGCGGCCGGTCGGTCGCCTCGAGGATTGCTGCGCGAAATTCCATCTCAGGGACCCATCATCTTCGTGGGCAGCCAGGTGACCAGGCCCGGCATGACCGTGACCAGCGCCAGCACGCAGAACATCGCCAGCAAGAACGGCCAGCCTTCCTTCACGAAGGTCTCGATCTTCACCCGCAATATCGAACAGGTGGTGAACATCATCGTGCCCACCGGCGGCGTCACGCCGCCCAGCGTCAGGTTCATCACCATGACGAGGCCGAAGTGCAGCGGATCGATGCCGAGTTTCGTGATGGCGGGCACCAGGATCGGCGTCAACAGGATCAGGGCGGCGGTGCCTTCGATCAGCATGCCGACGAAGACCAGGCCGACGTTGATCAGCAGCAGCAGCAGCCAGGGTTGCTGGGTCAGCTGGATCAGCACCTCCGCCGCGCGCACCGGGATGCGCTGCCACGACATGTAGAAGCCGAACGCGCTGGCCGCGCAGATGATGATCATGATCGCCGAGGTCGCCAGCACCGTCTCCAGGATGATGGCCGGCGCCGCCGACCATTTCAGCTCGCGATGCCAGAACGCGCCGATCAGGGTCGCGTAGACCACCGTCATCGCGCCCGCTTCGGTGGGCGTGAAGATGCCGTACCGGATGCCCAGGATGATGAAGACGACGATGGACAATGCGCCGGTCGCCTGCACCGCGGCGCGCCCCAGCTCCGGCAGGGAGGCGCGTCGTTCGCGCAATGCGACATAGCCGCGCCGCTTGGCCACCAGGTGCACGGTAAACATCAGCGCAGCGCACAGCAGCAGGCCCGGCACGATGCCGCCGATGAACAGGCGCCCGACCGAGACGTCGGCCAGGTAGCCGTAGATGATCAGCCCGATGCCGGGCGGGATGATGGGCGTGATGACGGAGGCGCAGGCAGTGATCGCCGCGGCGAAGCCGGCCGAATACCCGCGCCTGACCATCTCCGGTCCCAGCATCTTCGCCTGCATCGCCGCATCGGCGTTGGCCGACGCCGACAATCCGCCCATCAGCGTGGCCAGCACCACGTTGGCCTGGGCGAGGCCGCCCATCATGTGCCCCACCAGCGTGTCCGCGAGATTCAACAGCCGCTTGGTGATGCCGGCGTGGTTCATGATGGCGCCGGCGCAGACGAAGAACGGAATCGCCAGCAGCGGGAACGAGTCCGTGGCCTGCACGAACTTCTGCACGAACATCCGCAACGGCAGGCCGTCCGCCACCACGAAGAAGGAGAGCGCGGCGATGGCGATGCCGAAGGCGATCGGGATGTCGATCGCGAACAGGCCGAACATCAGGAGGGCGGGGAGGAGTTCGACGCTCACAGTTCGGCTCCGGCGGTGGCGGTGCGCCACGCGGCGCTCTGGCCTTGCCAGCGGCGGCAGGCGGCGCGGAAGTACCGCACCAGCATGCAGAAGCTGCCGACCACCACCGAGGCATACGTCACGCTGCGCGGCAGGCGCAGCACCGAGGTGGGGTCGCCCCATGCGTTGATGGAGAACTCCACCGACAGCACCAGCAGGGTGAGCAGGAAACCCAGCACTATGAGGTCGGCGAGGGCCAGCACCACGCGCCGCAAGAGGACCGGCAGCCGGACCACGAGCATGTCGATGGCCATGTGGGCGCCGTACTTGACGCCCGCCGCGGCGCCGACGAACACCAGCCAGGCGAATGCGATGCCGGCGACCTCGCCGCTCCAAGCGGCGGGTTGCTCGGTGATGTAGCGGGTGAGGACGCCCCAGCAGGTGGAGGCGACGATGACCACGAGCGCGGCGCCCGCGATCACCTCCTCCACGTAGTCGTGCGGTGGCCGGGTGATGCGGGAGTCTGCCATGGGTTTACTTCAGGTTGGATAGCACTGCCTCGCGCAGGCCGGGCGTCCACTTCGGGAACACCTTGTACACGCCGGCGGTCGCCTTCTGGAAAGCGGGGACGTCGACGTCGCTGACCACCGTCACGCCGGCCGCCTTGAATTTGGCGAGGTAGTCCTCCTGGCTGGCCAGCGTCAGGCGTGTCATCTCCTTGCCGGCCTTGGCACCCTCCTCCATGAGGACCTGCTGCACGTCCTTGGGCAGCTTGTTGAAGAAGCTGCTGTTGATCGGCCACATCAGGAAGGCCGTGAAGTGGCCCGTCATGGAGATGTACTTGCGCGTCTCCTGCAGCTTCGAGCCCCACAGCGAGCCCAGCGGTGCTTCGGCGCCCTGCACCACGTTCTGCGCCAGGGCGTTGTAGACCTCCGACCATTGCACGGTGGTGGGGCGCGCGCCCATCGCCTTGAACGTCTCGACCCACATCGTATTGGGCGGCACGCGCACCGTCATGCCGGCCATGTCTTCGGGCTTGCGCACCGCCTTGGCGGAGATCAGGTGGCGCTGGCCGAAGAAGCCGTTCGCCATGATCAGCTTGAAGCCGGCCGCGTCGAGCTTCTTCTCGACCGACTTGAACCAGTCGGAGGCCAGCAGCTTCTCGTAGTCCTCGGGCTTCTGGATCAGGTAGGGACCGTTCAGGACGCCGACATCCGGGACGAAGTCGGAGAGATAACCGGGGTCGGTGATGTTCATCACGTTGGCACCCTGGCGGATCATCTCGTTGACGTCCTTGCCGGACCCGAGCTGCTCGGCGGGGTACACCGTGATCTGCACCTTGCCGCCGGTGCGCGCCGCCACGTTCCTGGCGAAGTATTCGGCCGCCTGGTGCGCGGGCTCCGTCGAGGAGAGCGAATGGGCGAAGCGGATCTTGATGTCCTGCGCCGCGGCGTTCACGGCCAGCAGGCCGGACAGGGCGAAAGCGAGGGCTGTGGGCAAGTGTTTCATATTGTCTCTTTCGGGGTGCCGCCTTGCGGGCTGGCGGCTGTCTGGTTGGGGTTGAGGCGGCCGCGCGCCTCGGCGCCGGCGTAGAGGATGCGCAACTGGAGTTCGATCGACGCGTTGTGGCGCGCGACCGCGTCCGGGTGCAGGTCGGCTTGTGGCGACTGCTCCGCTTCGAAGTGGCCGTAGGTGTCGCGGCCGCGCACCAGCAGGGCGCCCTCGCGGATCGGGGACATCTGGCGCACGTGCGTCGGCACGTAGCGAATCGCATAGCCGATGCGCGGCAGCTCGGAGCGGTTCGGCTCCGAGCCGTGGAACAGCAGCACGTGATGCAGCGACATCTCGCCGGGCTGCAGTTCGACGTCAACCACCGTGGCGGGATCGATCTTCACTGCCACTTCCTGACCGCGCGACAGCAAATTGGCGTCCTCAAAACGGTCCTCGTGCTTCACCTGCGTGTGATGCGTTCCAGGCACCACTTGCATGCAGCCCGAGCGCCGGGTGCTCGGGGTCAGCGCGATCCAGGCCGTGACGACGTCGGGGGACGAGAGGCCCCAGTAGGTCGCATCCTGGTGCCAACTGACATAGGCCGCATCGCCCGCTGGCTTGGCGAAGAACTGGCTGCTCCAGCACAGGAGGTCGGGGCCCAGCACCGACTCCACCGCATCCAGGATCGCGGGGTGGCGCACGATGGCGTCCAGCCACGTATACAGCAGGTGCGGCTTCTGGTTGTTGCGACCTTTAATTACATCCTGGTTCGCAAGGTAGCGGTCCCTGGCGTCGGCGAACTGCGCATCGTCCAGGGCACGCAGGGGATGCAGAATGCCCTGCTCGCGGTAAGCCGCCACTTGGGCGGGTGAGAGGTTGGCCACCGGGGTTGTCTCCTTTTGGCGGCCCGTACCAGATCGCCGCATAATATTCATTGATAAAAATCAGTTTCGCATACAAAAACCCATGGATCGTCCCGGACTTTCACCTAGTAAGAAATCGCTCGCAAGGCCGGCGGCCGCCGAGACGGTCGAGCCGCTGTACACGGCGCCTGCGCTGGAGAAAGGACTCGACATCCTGGAGTTGCTGGCCAGCGAGGCGCAGGGCTTGACGCAGGGCGCGATCGCCCAGCGGCTGGGACGCTCGGCTCCCGAGTTGTTTCGAATGTTGTCGGTGCTGCAGCGGCGCGGCTACCTCGAGCGGCACGGCGATGGCTGCTATAGGGTCACGCTGCGCATGTTCGAGCTGGCGCACCAGCACCCGCCGCTGAACCGGCTACTGGCGATGGCGCTGCCCGCGATGCAGGAGCTCGCCGACGCGACCCGTCAGTCCTGCCATCTCGTGCTGCATTTCGACCAGCGCATCCTGGTCGTGGCTCAGGTCGACAGCCCCGAGCCCATGGGATTCCGCGTGCGGATGGGCTCGCATTTCCCGATGCACATGGACTTCGCCTCGCCGCGCGTGCTCGCCGCCTTCCAGCCCCCCGGCGTGCAGGAGAAGCTGTTGGCGGAGATGCTCGCCAACGGTGATGAACGGGTGTCCGCCGCCAAGGCCCGCCGCGAACTCCAGCGGTTGGCAAAAAAAGGATTCCATTCGGAGCCCAGCGGCACCGCTGCCGGCGTCACCGACCTGTGCGCGCCGATCTTTGATCACGGCGAGGGCGCGGTAGCGGCGCTGACCGTGCCCTACATGGCGCAGAAGTACGTGAGCGTGACCACGGACGAAGCCTGCCAGGCGCTCGTCGCAACCGCGGGCCGGATTTCCGCGCAGCTCGGAGCCTTCGCAAGCCGCACCGTCCATCACGACCGGGCTGATCGCGAGCGCGGAAAGTGAATTTGGCCAACAGTGGCCTTTGCTGTGTCGTCTATTATTTGAGCTGACGCCACGTATTCCGCTGTCTTGCACTCCATCTCCCTTCACCATACCGGCTTCCAAGCCGCCATCATCGATCTCGACGGCACGATGGTGGACACGCTCGGCGATTTCGCCGTCGCCCTCAATCGCATGCTCGAGGCGCTCTCGCTGCCGCTCATCGAGCCGTCGGCCATCGAGCTGATGGTGGGCAAGGGCTCGGAGCACCTGATCCGCTCCGTCCTGGCACACGTGGGCGCGCCGCCATCGCGGTACGACGCGGCGTGGGCCTCCTACCAGCAGCACTACCTCGCCATCAACGGCCACTATTCGACCGTCTATCCGGGCGTCCTGGAGGGCTTGCGCGCGCTGCGCGACGCGGGTTTGAAACTCGCGTGCCTTACCAACAAACCAACGAATTTTGCGAAGCCGCTGCTGGAGGCAAAGGGCCTGACCGGGTATTTTGATGTGGTGTTCGGGGGCGATCTGTTCGAGCGCAAGAAACCCGATCCGCTGCCGATCATCAAGACCTGCGAGGCGCTGGGTTCAGCGCCTGGCCGCACGCTGGTGGTCGGCGACTCGAGCAACGATGCGCGCGCCGCGCGCGCCGCAGGCTGCCCGGTGATCCTCATGACCTATGGGTACAACCACGGCCAGCCGGTCCGAGGCGTGGACGCAGACGGCTATGCCGATTCGCTCGCAGAAGCCGCGGCAATGCTCAGGTCGGCTTCCCGAGTAGCGCGTCCTTGAGCTTCCAGTCGGCGGGGTTCGGCCCCAGCCAGATGCGCAGGAGCGCGTTGAAGAACTCCGGCTCCTTGAAGGGCTCGCCCTGCTGGACGCCCTTCACGGTGATGACGGTGCCCACGCCGGGCACCCAGTCGATCGCGAAGTTGTCGCCCGCGTTGAGCTTCTTGTGCTCGGAGAAGATCTGGCCCATGCGCACCACGCCGGGAATCAGCTTGGAGAAGGCCGCCTTGTCCATGTTGTCCTCCATGCCTCGGGAGAACAGCTTGCCCAGTTCCGACGAATCGATCTCGCGCAGTGTCGTGATGGTCATGCGCTTGGCGCCTGGCAGCGCCAGCACCTGATCCGGCGTATCGGCCTTCTTCGGCAGGTACAGGCCGGCCGCGTAAACCTTGAATATGGCCTTGTAGCGCACGCCCGCGCCGTTGAGCTGCACCTTGCTGCCGCGCACGTCCGAGGATTCGTCGAACTTCACGCCCGACACGGTTATCTCCGCAAACGCGCTGGTGGCCAGGAGCAGCGCGGCCAGAGCCAAGCCCCATCGATTCAACATCCTCATGAAAGCTCCAAAAAAGTACGATCGTGCGATTCGTGGAATTCTCGCGTACCAGTTCAGGAGGCCGCAAGGGGGTTTGCGCTTGCAGGCGGGCGTTTAGAGGCAGTGCTCGATCCGCCCGGGGCTTTGCTACACTTCGGTTCATGTTCATCCACCGCATCGATGTTGCAGGTCTGAGGGGCCGGGGAGCCTGGCCCTGGCGGAAGCCTCAATTCGTGCGTTCCTGATTGCACGGGGCAGCCCGTGCCCCCGCGCCTCGATTCACTGAGGCAATGTCTTGATTCAATGCGGCGCCATGCCGCGGAGCTTGTGGAGGCTCAACCTTGATCACCGAACTCGAATTCAAAAGCCTTGCCGTCCAGGGCTACAACCGCATCCCGCTGATCGCCGAGGCGTTCGCGGATCTTGAAACCCCGCTGTCCCTGTACCTGAAGCTGGCCCATGCCCGCGACGGCGGCAAGCACAGCTTCCTTCTCGAATCAGTCGTCGGCGGCGAGCGCTTTGGCCGTTACAGCTTCATCGGCTTGCCGGCACGAACGCTTTTGCGCTGCAGCGGCTTCGGTGGCGATGCCATCACGGAAGTCGTCACGAACGGGAAGGTCGTGGAGAGTGCCCGCGGCAATCCGCTGGATTTCATTGGCGAGTACCAAAAGCGCTTCAAGGTGGCGCTGCGGCCCGGCCTGCCGCGCTTTTGCGGCGGACTGGCCGGCTACTTTGGCTACGACACAGTGCGCTACATCGAGAAAAAGCTGGAAAAGAGCTGCCCACCCGACACACTGGGCTGCCCGGACATCCTGCTGCTGCAGTGCGAGGAGTTGGCCGTCATCGACAACCTCTCGGGCAAGCTGTACCTGATCGTGTATGCCGACCCGGGCCAGCCCGAGGCCTTTGCCAATGGAAAGAAGCGGCTGCGCGAACTGCGTGAACAATTGAAGTACTCGGTGAGCGCGCCGGTGATCAAGCAAACCCAGACCTTCCCCGCTGAACGCGACTTCGCCAAGGCCGATTACCTGAAGGCGGTGGAGCGCGCCAAGGAACTGATCGAGGCCGGCGACTTCATGCAGGTGCAGGTCGGCCAACGCATCAAGAAGCGCTACACCGAGTCGCCGCTTTCACTGTACCGGGCGCTGCGCTCGCTCAATCCCAGCCCGTACATGTATTACTACCACTTCGGCGACTTCCACGTGGTGGGGGCGTCGCCGGAGATCCTTGTTCGGCAGGAGCAGACGCCGGAGGGACAAAAGATCACGATCAGGCCGCTCGCGGGCACGCGCCCACGCGCCGCGACACCCGAGCTGGACAAGGCGGCGGAGCAGGAACTGATCAACGACCCGAAGGAGCGCGCTGAGCACGTCATGCTGATCGACCTGGCGCGCAACGACATCGGGCGCATCGCCAAGACCGGAACCGTAAAAGTGACGGAGGCATTCGCCGTCGAGCGATACAGCCACGTGATGCACATCGTCAGCAACGTCGAGGGCATCCTGAACGACGGGATGACGAGCATTGATGTGCTGAAGGCCACGTTCCCGGCCGGCACGCTCACCGGCGCGCCCAAGGTGCACGCGATGGAACTGATCGACCAGCTCGAGCCGACCAAGCGCGGCCTTTACGGCGGCGCCTGCGGATACCTGAGTTATGCCGGCGATATGGACGTGGCGATCGCGATCCGCACCGGCATCATCAAGGACCAGATGCTCTACGTGCAGGCCGCGGCCGGCGTGGTGGCCGATTCCGTGCCCGAGATGGAATGGAAGGAGACCGAAGCGAAGGCCCGCGCACTGTTGCGCGCCTCCGAGCTGGTCGAGGAGGGGCTGGAATGATCGCCGCCATCGAACATTGCGAGACCATGACCGACGTGCGCCGTCATATCGACCGGCTCGATGCACGCATCGTGACATTGCTGGCTGAGCGCAGCGGCTATGTTGCACAGGCCGCGCGCATCAAGGGCAGCGCCGATCAGGTGTACGACCAGGCGCGCATCGATTTCATCCTGGACCGCGTGCAGGCCATGGCGCGCGAGCAGGGCGTGCCTGAGGCGGTGGTCGAGGCGACTTATCGCGCCATGATCGACGCCTTCATCACCTTCGAAGGGCGAGAGTTTGCGCGGTTGCGCGAAGGGGAGCGTGCATGAAGCTGCTGATGATCGACAACTACGACAGCTTTACCTACAACCTGGTGCAGTATTTCGGCGAGCTGGGTGCGCAGGTGGAGGTGTTCCGTAACGACGAGATCACGGTGGACGGCATCGCACAGCGCAAGCCCGACCGCCTCGTGGTTTCACCCGGCCCCTGTTCGCCGGCCGAGGCGGGAATCTCCGTCGAGGCGATTCGCCACTTCGCGGGCAAGCTGCCGATCCTGGGCGTGTGCCTGGGGCACCAGTCGATCGGCGCTGCTTTCGGTGGCAAGATCGTCCGCGCGCGGCAGCTCATGCATGGAAAGACGAGTGTGATCACGACGACACGCGAGGGCGTCTTCGCAGGCCTGCCGGAGAAATTCACCGTCAACCGCTACCACTCGCTGGCCATCGAACCATCCTCGTGCCCGGCTGACCTCGCGGTGACGGCATGGACCGACGATGGTGAAATCATGGGCGTGCGACACAAGGAACTCGCCATCGAAGGCGTGCAGTTTCACCCCGAGTCCATCCTCACCGAACATGGGCACGCCATGCTGAAGAATTTCCTGGAGGAGAAGCGATGAGCAAGATCGTGGACCTGCGCAGCGACACCGTCACGCAGCCGACGGCCGGCATGCGCGCCGCGATGGCTGCAGCGCCGCTGGGCGACGATGTCTTCGGCGACGACCCGAGCGTCAACGCCCTGCAGGAAAAGATCGCCGGCCTGCTGGGTTTCGAGGCCGCGCTGTTCGTTCCGACCGGCACGCAGAGCAACTTGTGCGGCATCCTGTCCCACTGCCAGCGCGGCGACGAGTACATCGTTGGCCAGATGCAGCATTGCTACCGCTGGGAAGGCGGCGGTGCCGCGGTGTTCGGCAGTGTGCAGCCGCAGCCGCTGAACCACCAAGCCGATGGAACATTGGCCCTCGCCGAAATCGAGGCGTCCATCAAGCCGGACGATCCGCACTTCGCGCGCACGCGGCTGCTGGCACTGGAGAACACGCTGGGGGGCAAGCTGCTCCCGTTCGCCTACATCGAGCAGGCGGCGGCATTGGCGAAGAGCAAGGGGCTGGCGCGTCACCTGGACGGCGCGCGCCTGTTCAACGCAGCGGTGGCACAGGCGGCACTTTCCGTTCGCCCTGAGCCTGTCGAAGGGCTCGCGAGGGCTTCGACAGGCTCAGCCCGAACGGTCTTGGCCGAAGCCCGGCGCATCGCGCAATGCTTCGACTCCGTGTCCGTGTGCTTTAGCAAGGGCCTCGGCGCGCCGGTTGGATCGGCGCTGTGCGGTTCGCGCGATTTCATCGCGCGGGCACGGCGCGTGCGCAAGATGGCCGGCGGCGCGATGCGCCAGGCGGGCATGCTCGCAGCAGCTGCGTCGTACGCCCTGGACCACCATGTCGAGCGGCTGGCCGTGGACCACGCTCTGGCGCAGCGCCTGGCACAAGGTCTCGCGGGCATCGAGGGCCTGCAAGTGGAGGCGCCGCAGACCAACATCATGTTCGTGGACCTGACGGGCCCGGTCCGCGAGCAATCGGAAGCCTTGCTCAAACATCTCGCGGCGCAGGGCGTGCTGGCGACCGGTCTGTATCGCCTGCGTTTCGCGACGCACCTCGATGTAGATGCGGCCGGCATCGATCGCGCGATCGCCGCCATCCGGCAGTTCTTCGGAAAGTGATGCCGTGCCGGACGCCCAACATTTGTTGCTGTTCATCGCCGCCGGCTGGCTGCTGAACCTCACGCCCGGCCCCGACGTTCTCTACATCGTCACGAATTCGCTGCGCTCGGGTGCGAAAGCGGGCCTCGTGGCGGGTCTGGGAATCACGGCCGGCTGCTTCGTGCACATCTTTGCGGCGGCGCTCGGGGTGAGCGCGCTGCTGGCTACTTCGGCCACGGCCTTCACGGTGCTCAAGTACGCAGGCGCGGCTTACCTGCTGTGGATCGGCATCAGGATCTTGCTGGCGAAATCTCCCCAGGCGCAGCCCGACCTGATGGCCGCGACGGCGGCACTTGGGAAGGCACGGGACCTCAAGGCGGTGTTCACCGGCGGGTTCCTGACGAACGTACTCAACCCGAAGGTCGCGATCTTCTTCCTCGCGTTCGTGCCGCAGTTCATCGCGCCGGACGCGGACAACAAGGCGCTCGCGTTCGTGCTGCTCGGGATCATCTTCAACTTGAACGCCATTCCGGTGAATTCCGGCTGGGCGCTGGCGGCCGCCTGGATGGCGCGGCGCGGCGCCGTGCAAAAAGGCATGCATTGGCTGGACCGCGCGGCCGCCTGCATGTTCATCGGCTTCGGCCTGAAACTGGCTTTGTCCGACAATCCCACCGCTCGATAGAGGAGGCCGAAATGCCCATTACCCCCCAGGAAGCGCTGCAGCGCACCATTGAACACCGCGAAATCTTCCATGACGAGATGCTGAGGGTCGTGCGCATGATCATGAGCGGCGAACTGTCGCCCGTGATGATGGCGGCGCTGATCACAGGCCTGCGCGTGAAGAAGGAAACCATCGGAGAGATCACGGCAGCCGCACAAGTCATGCGTGAGTTCTCCACCAAGGTCAACGTGCCCGACAAGACGCACCTCGTGGACATCGTCGGGACGGGCGGCGACGGTTCGCACACATTCAACATTTCCACTTGCTCGATGTTCGTCGCGGCCGCGGCCGGCGCGAAGGTCAGCAAGCATGGCGGGCGGAGCGTCTCGAGCAAGAGCGGCAGCGCCGACGTGCTGGAAAGCCTGGGCGCCAACATCAACCTGTCGCCCGAGGCAATCGCGAAGTGCATCGAAGAAGTCGGCATCGGCTTCATGTTCGCGCCGAACCACCACCCGGCGATGAAGAACGTGGCGCCGGTGCGCAAGGAGCTGGGCGTGCGCACCATCTTCAACATCCTGGGGCCGTTGACCAACCCGGCGAGCGCACCCAATATTTTGATGGGCGTTTTTCACCCCGATCTGGTCGGAATACAGGTCCGGGCGTTGCAGCGGCTGGGCGCCGAACACGCGCTGGTCGTGTACGGACGCGACGGCATGGATGAGGTGAGTCTGGGGGCCGCCACCATGGTGGGCGAGCTGAAGAACGGCGAAATCTCAGAATACGAGATCCACCCCGAAGATTTTGGCCTTTCGATGGCCAGCAACCGAGCCCTCAAGGTGGACACGCCCGAGCAATCGCGGCAGATGTTGATCGGCGTGCTGGACAACCAGCCCGGCGCCGCCCGGGACATCGTGATCCTCAATGCCGGCGCTGCCTTGTACGCGGCCAACGTCGCCGATTCCATCCATACCGGCATCGAGCGTGCCCGCGCGGCGATCGAATCCGGCGCGGCGAAGGCCAAGCTCGGGCAGCTGGTCGAGATGACTAAAGCCTTGGGCGCCTGAAACCATGTCCGACATCCTGAACAAGATCGTCGCCGTCAAGCGCGAAGAGATCGCGGCTGCGCAAAAACGCGTGCCATTCGCCGCCATGCGGGCGGACGCCGAAAGCCGGGTCCTGACGCGCGACTTCGAGGGCGCCGTCCGGCGCAAGATCGCCGCCGGCCTCAGCGCCGTGATCGCGGAGATCAAGAAGGCCAGCCCGAGCAAGGGGGTGCTGCGGGCCGACTTCTTCCCGGCGGACATCGCTCAGAGCTATGCCGAAGGCGACGGCAAGACCAACGCGGCCTGCCTGTCGGTGCTGACCGATCGCCAGTTCTTCCAGGGGCAAGTGGACTATTTGAAGCAAGCACGAGCGTCCTGCGACCTGCCGGTGCTGCGCAAGGACTTCATGGTCGACCCCTACCAGATCTACGAATCGCGGGCGATGGGCGCCGACTGCATCCTCCTGATCGCGGCCTGCCTGGACGATGCCCGCATGGCGGAGCTGGAATCGATCGCGCGATCGCTGGACATGGCGGTGCTGGTGGAGGTGCACGATCAGAGCGAACTCGAGCGGGCGCTGAAGCTCAAGACGCCCCTGGTAGGCATCAATAATCGGAACCTGCGAACCTTCGAGGTTTCGTTGGACACCACGCTGGGCATGCTCAAGGATGTGCCGGTCGACCGGCTGGTGGTGACCGAATCAGGCATTGCCACCCGGGATGATGTGACGAAGATGCGCGCGGCGGGCGTCCACGCCTTCCTGGTGGGCGAGGCGTTCATGCGCGCCGACGACCCGGGGAAGGCCCTGGCAACGCTCTTTGGCGGCTGAGCCCAAGAGTCTTGCCGTGCGAGCAACTGCACCAGTCCAGGCCAGTCTCGGCCTCGAAGCCGCCGAGCCAGACCGCCTGCTGCATTGGGAGCCGGAAGACTGGCCCTTAGCGCCGGGCTGGCACGCGACCGTCAGTGCCTTCCTGGGCAGCACGGCCGGGCTGCGACTGGCCTCGTTCATCCGCGAACGGCTGGCCGCGGGCGCCACGATCTACCCGCCGCGGCCGTTTCGCGCACTCGAACTCACGCCGCTGCACACGGTGCGGGCTGTGATCCTGGGCCAGGACCCGTACCACGGGCCGGGGCAGGCCGAAGGGTTGGCGTTTTCGGTGCGGCAAGGCGTCAAACTGCCTCCGTCGCTGCGCAACATCTTCAACGAACTGCGCGGCAGCCCGGAAGAGGCGTTGCCACAACATGGCTCGCTGGCCGCCTGGGCGCACCGTGGAGTTCTCCTGCTCAACACCAGCCTCACGGTCGAGGAGGGGGTGCCGGGCAGCCACGCCAAGAAAGGCTGGGAGGTACTCACTGACGCCCTGCTGGGCCAAGTCGCTTCAGAAGCATCCCCCTGCGTTTACATGCTCTGGGGGGCGCACGCCCAGGCCAAAGCCGGACTGATCGAGGAAACGTCGGCCCGCCACGGCCGCGAAGCGCTCGTCTTGCAGGCGAACCACCCCTCACCCCTGTCCGCCAGGCGCCCGCCCGTGCCCTTTATCGGCTGCGGCCATTTCGGCCTGGCGCGTGACTGGCTCGCCGCCCGGGGTCATCCTGGCGTGTTCTAACCATTTGTAGGTGGGAAAGCCCTGTCGGCGGATGACCTGGGGGAAGAAATCGTGCTATATTTCGAGGTTCGCCGGAGGGGTGCCCGAGTGGCTAAAGGGGGCAGACTGTAAATCTGTTGGCTTACGCCTACGCTGGTTCGAATCCAGCCTCCTCCACCAGGCTCCAGATTGCTGCTGGGGCCCAGGCGAAATGTGAATGTGAAGCGCGAATTTTTGAAGTGCGGTTTGTGTAGAGCTTGTGGGAAGCCTGCGGCGGAAGGTTGAAGTCCACCCGATGCGGGAGTAGTTCAATGGTAGAACCCTAGCCTTCCAAGCTAATGACGCGGGTTCGATTCCCGTCTCCCGCTCCACGAACCGGTTTTTGCGTGGCGAAGGATTTCGCCCTTGTGGCTCAGTGGTAGAGCACTCCCTTGGTAAGGGAGAGGTCGCGGGTCCGATTCCCGCCAAGGGCACCATGGTTAGAGGGTGTGCGCGCTGGCTGCACCATGGTTGAGTTGTAGATTGGCTTTTACTTTTTCGGAGTCGAAAAAATGGCAAAAGGAAAATTCGAGCGGACCAAGCCGCACATCAACGTAGGCACGATTGGTCACGTGGACCACGGCAAGACCACGTTGACGGCTGCGATCACCTCGGTGCTGGCGAGCAAGTTTGGCGG
>Ga0255338_1000427_pt1 | contig 142356 bp, 132 predicted proteins | sample MeOH1_35cm_T4_19_FD_203715 | JGI IMG/M metagenome (GOLD analysis project Ga0255338, IMG submission 203715) | Sandy soil microbial communities from University of British Columbia, Vancouver, Canada - MeOH1_35cm_T4_195 | ecosystem: Engineered > Artificial ecosystem > Sand microcosm >... | reverse complement strand
AAAGGCATCATCATACTATCAAAGCGCATTGCGCGGGAGAGGGGGCAGATCGAAGTGAAATTGAAAATCTGTGCTCAATTCAAAATTAAATCTTGTCTAAAAAAACTTCAGGGACGTTGCCTAGGTGTGTGCTTTTGATTGACCACGTCAGTATTAGAAATTATGCGTAATATAAATTAATAAGCCAACATGCTCGCAATTTGCATTATTTATGATATAATTTCGAGCATAATTATTTTTTATATTCAATAAGAGTTTATTGTGCCCTCAGAAAATGAAGACAAAGCACTCAAGCGCTTACATCGAGAGCTTACGCAGTATCAAGGCGATTCAGATTTTGCTTCAAATCCTAATGGATTTTTAAAAGACTTCAATAGAAACCGTGATGATAATAACTATTCCTATCCGATTCAAGAGGGATGTAAATGTCAGCGCTGCTCCGATATGCGTTATAGGAAAGCTCATCGTTTTAATAGAAGACTGGATTTAATCAGAAGCCAAAGCAACATTATTGCGCGCCATGATAACAAACGCGATTCGAGTGAGATGGCGAACTTGATCGCGAATTTTACTCCAGATAAATTACTCAATATAACAGATGATTCTTTGTTTTTATTAGGTTCATCTTGGCTGCGCTTTTTGAAGGCTATGCCTCAACAAACGCTAGATAACTTATTACTAACTGATTATCTCACACAATTAGAATCGGTATTAAATAGTTATAAATCTGAAAGCGCTGATATTTCATCAAATACCAATATATTTTTAAAAGACGACATTACCGCGGAAGACGTATTAGCTGATGTGGAAATAAAATTTAAACAAAGATACGAAAACCAGGTGAATGATTATTATAAAGAACGCAGGTACGTACAAATTGGTATGATTGTAGGCATTGCATTGTTTACAGCATCCATTATTATATTGGCAATGTATGGCTTTCCAGCCATCGTCCTGGCTTCTCCATTGTTGAATCTGGGGTGGGGCTTTTTACTTACAGTTGGATTAACATTCTCTGTATTGCCAGGATTGGCTTTAATGACCACATCAATAGATTCGTTTACAAGCACGCTGAAAGAAAATCACGACACGCTAGCAGAAGCTTTAAAAAAGGAGTTTTCAGCAAAAGACCCATCATTTTTTAAATCTGCCTCACAGCTGACAGCGCAGATTAACTCTCCTCAGAAAGGGATAGGTTTTTTTTAGAGAGCGAGGCTCGGACATATACATTTGTCCGAGCTCGCTAGCGGCATTTCAATGTGTAGCAAGCGCTGCATATGCATTTTGTGCTGGCGCAAAATCAGGGTATTGGGCAATGAGCAACTTGAGATCGTGTTTTGCTTTCTCTTCATTTCCTTCATTCAATAAGTTCATCGCATCATAATATTGCATTTGTGCAACAGATACATTGGCACTGATCGTTGAAGCATGGCTCGGTGCTGAATGGTTGATTGCAAGCTTTTGTTTTATGCGACTCGTGCTGTTCACAACCCAGGCTGATTTTGTACTAAAAAATTCCTGCGTGGTATGTAAATATTTTGAAAAATGTAAGTGATAGGCAATATAAAACAACGTAATCACAATACCCGAGCTCATAAGAATAATTAATAGATTTTGCAACGAACGTGAATTCTGTTTATGATAAAAATCCGACCGAAAAGAAGATGGGTTGATCAGCACTGAATCCTTGTTTTCATGTTGTTTTAAATTATTTAATGTTTCATTAATTAAACTCATTTCCAACCTCATCTAGCAAATATACATTCCATTTAAACGAATCATCTCACTATTAATGTCACATTGAGATGAACCATAATTGCAACACCCAAATCGTCACGACTCAAAAAAATTATTCCGAGTGCACTCGCGCGGAGCCACTCCTTTTCGCAAACATTGCAGTCAGTCGATTCCATCTGGAGCGTTTGGTGATGGATTCGGTGTCCAGCACAGCTTTTAACATAATATCTTTTGAGATGTGTTTTTCACCAAGACTATAAGCTAACATCAGGGCCTTATGACAAGCAATATTAATCAACCGTGGTATCCCTTTTGTCTTCCGGTAAAGCAACTGCATGGCTTTCGGAGAAATGGTAATATCATGACTTTGTTTTGCTATTGTCGCTTTAGACAAGCGATGAAAAATATAACTCGATAAATCTTGACGTTCAATCGGTAACAACGTGTATGAGAATGAAATACGTTGTAAAAAGTGTGTAAACCCTTTCAAACGATCATCTAAATCTAATCCACCGATCAGAATAATCTGGCATAACTTTTCACCTGCACATTCAAAATTACTTAATATTTGAATGATTTCTAGGTTTTCAATGCTTAGATATTGTGCTTCATCGAAGAGTAGCACTAGCTTTTTCTTCTTTTTCTTTAAAGCCAGAGCCTTGTCATAAATCAGCTTAGAAAGTTGAGTATTTTGATCGTCCTCTTCGTAAGGTACTTCCAGCTCAGTCAAAATCGTCTGCAACAACTCCGTGTAAGTAAAATAAGGATTTAACAAATAAACGGGGTAGTAATGGTCTGATATTTCTTCGATAAAGAGACGACAAAGTAAGCTTTTCCCCGTACCGGATTGGCCAGTGATTTTAATAATGCCATCATTCACCTGTAAACCTACTTTGAGCACATCTAGAGACTTTTGATGAGTCTCTAGGTTGTAGTAAAAGTCAGTATTGGGAAACTGATTAAATGGAAACTCAGTTAAATTAAAAAAGCTTTGATACATGAAACGTCTCCAGGCACTAATTTTTTGAGGTCTGATTCACATATAATTCATATGCTTTATTCAGATCCTTCTTAACCCCATATCCATTCTTATACATCACAGCTAACTGGTTTTTAGCCAGCATGTTACCGTGCTGGAACGCACTATTTAGCCAGTAAAACGCTTTGGCATAATCTAAACTTGTACCCGTTCCATTGAAATACATCAAACCAGCGTGATATTGCGAGTTAATATCGCCTTGTTCCGCGGCTTTAAGATACCATTTAAAAGCCTCATCCGCATCTTGATTAACACCGATTCCAGTATCATACATCAAGGCCAACTTACTTTGAGCATCTTTATGGCCAGCTTCTGCAGCTTTGATATTCCAATTGGCGGATTTGTTATAGTCAATCGGAACACCCTGGCCTTTACTGTACATATCCGCCAATGTGTATTGTGCCATCATATTACCTTGCAAAGCGGCTTTCTCAAGCAACAGAGCTGCTTTTTGATCATTTTTAGGCACTTCCTTACCGTTTAGATACAGCTGAGCCATCACATAATCTGCTTTCTCATTATTATTCACAACTGCTTTATTTAACCAATACAAGGCGGTTTTCATATTTTTTGGAACGACACGACCATCTAAATAGTACATCCCCAATTTGTACTGCACATTCGCATTACCTTTTTCACCCACATCTTGGTAAAGTTCCAGTGCTTTAGCAATATTTTGTGGGACACCATTACCTTGCTCATATTTCTGAGCCAACTTGTACTTCGCAAACAAATTGCCATTATCAGCTGCTTGTTGATAGTAATAAGCGGCTCTGGCTTTATCAGCTGATACACCTTGCCCTGCATCATACAATCGAGCAAGCGCCATTTCAGCCTTAAATTGACCGCTTGATACCGATGAATAACCATTATCAACTGCCTGACGATAATATTGAAAAGCTTTCTGGTTATTAATTGGTATGCCGATACCTGTTTCATTGAACAGACCCATTTCGTACTGAGCATAAGCATTTCCACCTTCGGCAGCTTTTTCAAACCAATAAACGGCTTGATCGGTTGCTTTTTTAACGCCAACGCCTTCTCGGTACATCAATGCCAAGCTGTACTGAGCATCTGTTAAGTTTTGCTTCGCAGCGGTCAATAGCCATTTATAAGCATCTTCATTGTCTTGTTTTACACCTTTACCATACTTATACATCAATCCTAGATTATACGCAGCAACAGCATCGCCTCGTTTTGCAGCATCTAAATACAGCGCTTGCGCCTTCGCAAAGTCATGCGCTGTTTCGTCATCTGCTTCGTAGATAAATGCCAATGCTGTCTGCGCTGTGACATTACCTTGCTTCGCTGATTTACCATACCAGTACATGGCTCGATTGATATCGCGCGCAACACCAATACCCAGTTGATACATATTACCGAGTAGATATTCAGCTACCGAATTATGTTGTGCCGCAGCTTTTTCATACCAACCTTTAGCAGTGGATTCATTTTTAGCAATGCCGATGCCATTTTGATACATGTAACCAATCTTAACTTGAGCTGTAGCACTACCGTTTTCTGCCGCCTTTTCATAAAGTTGTGCCGCTGAACCAATGAGATTCGCGGATTGATTCTGAGAAATATAGTAATCAGCGAGGTACAGTTTGGCTTGTAAATTATTTTGAGCTGCCGCTTTTTCAATTAAATGAATCGCATCGCTGGTACTGCCCTTCACTGCTTTACTCTGCATCAGTAACGCTAGATTGTACTCAGCAGCGGGATAACCCTGCAGAGCCGATGCTTGAATTAAGCGTGCGCCCTCGGTTTTATCTTCAGACACGTCAATGCCTAGGTACGTGTACGTTCCTAAAATATATTCAGCGATCGCATTTTTCCCTTCAGCAGCTTTTTCATACCAACTGATTGCTTGAGCAACATTACGTTGTACCCCTATGCCACGATCCAACATCAAAGCGACTAACAGATTTGCTTTAACGTTACCTTTGTATGCGGCTTCATTTGCAATGCGAAATGCTTTAGCCAGCGTATCTTGATTTTGTGAATTTTGAACATAATAGGACGCTAATACCTCTTGAGCATCCACATGGCCTTGTAACACAGCGCGTTGATACAATTGCAATGCTTTATTCATTAACTCATTACGAACAATTTCATCACTGGATGTTGATGCATCTTCAAAATAGAGCTGGGCTAGACTATATTGCGCATCAGCAATATCCTTATCTGCCGCCAACTGATAGAGCTGCTCCGCTTTCACGCGATCCTGAGGCAATATATCAGGTGCCGTTTTAGTGCTAAAACCATGTTCATAGAATGTAGCTAATGCATATTCCGCATAAGGATCACCTGATACTGCAGCGGCATTTAGCCAATAGATGGCTTCCTTATCGTTTTGTTTTACACCTTCGCCATTTAAATACATGAGAGCTAAGTTATATTTCGCTTTGCTGAAATCCTGTTTTGCAGCGCTTAAATACCAGTCTGCTGCTGTCTTCTTGTCTTGAGCAACACCATAACCTTGCTCATACATTTGAGCTACTTTAAATTGCGGTTTTGCATAACCATGCGCCGCTTCTTTCATTGTCCAATTAAACGTAGCCTGTGCTTTGTTGATATCGTGATCCTCACCCTCCAAATGGTATCTTAAGGTGACTTTTTTAATTGGTGCGGTAGATGAAGATTGATTCCAGGTTAATAGCTGCTGAAGCGATAAGCTGCGTGGGTTTTCTAGTGAATAGGCTGTTTTGAATACATCCTGTTTACTGAGCGCGACCAATTTTGGAGTGACTAATTGTGACTCAGCGCCAACATCATATGTTTGCTTTTGTTGATTGGAAGTAAATGATTCCAACTGTTCTTTTGACAGCACATCACCGTTCATCGCTGCTTTTTGCAACCAGAAAAGCGCTAGCTTTTGATTGGCTTCATTATCACTATGCTTTAAGTACAATTGAGCTAAGGCATGCTGTGCTTTCACATAACCTTGATCTGCTGACTTAGTATACCAGGCAAGTGACTCTGTTAAATCAGGTGAAACACCCATGCTGCCTTCATACAATCGTCCTAAATTGTACTGTGATTCTGCATCACCTGCATTGGCTGACTCTTTTAACCAAGTCACCGCTTTTTGTACATCAGCCATTGAAGTATGATTCACAAGATATAGCATGGCTAATTCCAGTCTTATTTTGCTATCGACTGGCCTTTTGCTGTCATTGAGATTGTCTTTGGTCGCTGTTTCCAGCCATTGCATGGCTTTTAAATTGTCTTGCGGGACCAGTTCGCCTTCGTAATAAATTTTACCTAACTTGTACTGCGCCTTTTTATTGCCACTGGTAGCTGCCTTTTGCAACCACTGTATCCCTGCTTCTGTTTTAGTGTGATCACCGCTTTTTAAATCAAGTAACGCTAATTCGTATTGTGCCTGCGCAACATTGTTTTGAGCTGCTTTTTCCAACCAATACTTAGCTTGATCCTCATTTTTACGAACACCATAACCATTCATGAAAGCAAAACCACAATAGAGCTGGGCTTCTACGTTACCCAGTTCTCCGGCCTTTTTAAACCATTCCAATGCCTTCGCTGAGCCATTTTTTGTATTGAGGTAATATTTTGCTAGGTAAATTTGCGCTGGTTCATATCCCTGATTTCCTGACTCTTGAATCAAGGCAAGGCCATTAGCCTGCTTTTTAGGAACGCCATAACCATTAATATACATTTTACCAAGATAAAACGTCGCTTGTTTATCATGTTGGTTAACTAATGCTTGCAAGGACTTGCTTGCTTTGAGGTAGTTTCCACTGTAATAGTCCGCCATATAATCGGCAGAGGCAGCCATTGCACCCACTGGAGCGATCATACATACTAAATGAGCGATAGTCCTTTTCATTGCGTGTCCTTATCTTAGGCTAAATCGTTATCCAAATCCTTTTATAAAATACACTACACTACATTAAAAATCCACATGATTTTATGCGATTTTTCGTACACTTGACAAAAATTGAATAATCTATTTTTTGTCGTACACAGAGATGGGATGATAGCGGGTATTAAAGTGTGTGGTAGTACTATCAGAGAGAAACAGACAGCAAATGACTGACATTTACCAACGTAACAATATTCCTTGCTTTACGATTTCCTTCCTTGCTGTAATGAGCGACGAGCTGGGAACTGCCCAGTAGTTTCCATGATTTCCTGGCGGAAATTTAATATTTACATATTGGCAGAGTTCAATCACATCTTGGCAATTGACATGGCCATGTTGCCCTGTTTGTTGGCAGGCAAAATCAAGCGATGGTTCATCCATAGCAAACACTGCCCATTCTTGTGGTCCAATTTGATTTTTATACGATAGATATGGGTGGCTCATATTTTTCATCAACATAAGATTTAATGAGGTACGGGTTTTGTTATGAATAAAGTAAACGGTCTGTTTGCTGATGGTTGAATCGGGGCTAAGCGTCATGGTATGACTTTCAAAGCGCGCACCTGTAGCCGTGCAACCGCGAAAAAAGTGTGTGGATTCGGACCATGCAGGTATTGTCAGTGACAGTACGGTGCATACTACGACAGAATAAGCAAACCATCTCATGTTCATCTCCTACTCCTGACCCACCAACTCTTTGATAATCACCTCTGTCCCTTGATACTCATTGTCTTTACTCGGTAAATCAATAAATTTTTCGTTTAACCATTTTGCATCTTCCGTAAATAATCTAACACATCCGTGGCTGTCACGGTATCCTGGGACGTTATCGGACCCATGTAAAGCAAATCCTCTATAGAAATACATGCAATATGGCATCTTTGCTCCACCACGTCCAATGGGAAATACATTGGACTCACAGTCGATTTCTTTTTTATCAAACACATAATATTTGCCTGTAACAGTCAAACACTGTTTTTTAGAATCAATGCATTGATCTTTGCCTGATGAAATGGGCCCCCACCATTGTAACTCTCCGGTTTCGTCATAACATGCCCAAGCTAGGATCGTTTGATCAACAATAATCAGTTTTTTTCCAGAAGTATCAATATGTCGCTGAAACGGCGCCACATCCCAAATGGTTTTATTTTCAACATCCTCTGGTACTGCGAGCACCATGTTTTCTTTTAATTTGTTATTGGTTCTATTGACTCGCTTGACCAAATCACGAGCATCTGGATCCACCCATAAACTTTCCCAGGTTTCGCCAGGATTTACTGTGATACAGGCGTAACCAGGCGTAGACTTACACAATTGCGATCCGTACAGTGTTTCGGAATCAATAGCAAATGAAACTTGCGATACACACAAAGTCAATATAAGCAGTACAGTACGCATAGCATTGCTCCTTCACATCCCTGTAGCAATTCTTTAAATTTCGCCCTATTTGTTTTTATTATCGACAACTTATTTGGGAACTTTAGTGATTAATAGACCCCGCAGACAAGTCGCTGGACGTAGATATAGAGATGAAATATCAACAACACCTGGGTTATTCAGATCGTGAATGCTTGTATTACTACCCGTCTCCGGCTAGAATGTGTTCATATTTTTATCTATAAAAATGAGCCACCCATGTATTCTGGTATCACTGCAGGTATGTTTGAAATCACGTCATTAGTGAAACAACCGGATCTAATCGACTATACTGTTTGCTTGTCAGCCGCATTATGTGAACAGCTACGTCCCGGCAATAGTGTATCGGTCAATGGCGTGTGTCAAACGTTAGTTCGGCTGGAGGGATCAATGGCATCCTTTCAAGCAATGCGTGAAACACTAGAAAGAACAACATTAGGTGAACTAGAACGGGGATCTTGGGTAAGCATTGAACGAAGTTTATGTTGGGGTGACGAAATGGGAGGACATGAAGTCTCAGGACATGTCTTTGGCACCGCAACAATTTATGAAAAACGAATCAATCAAAATATATTTGATCTGATTGTCCAATGTGATCCTCTCTGGATGAAATATATTTTACCCAAAGGATTTATCGCGGTAGATGGCTCAAGTTTAACGGTGGGCGATACTGAACCAACTCAAGGACTATTTCATCTGCATCTCATTCCAGAAACGTTAAAACTTACTGGATTTTCTAATAAAAACGTAGGCGATAAAGTCAATATCGAATTTGATCATAAAACGAAAACAATCGTTGATACGGTTGAGCGTCTATTGAGCTGTCGTTCTGATATTCTATAATCTGGGCTTTGTTTTACCCTCATCCGCCCTGTGGACACCTTCTCTCAATTCTTAAGAGAAGGGAATAAAGAAATACAATTGGAGCTTTCATTAATTCGATCCCCTTGCATTTGATAGTTGCCAACCTTGTTTTTTATGAGCTATAATAAAACAAAAAGATAAAAATAAAATCAATTGATGAGTACCTAAATGCTATTAAGAACAACTTAATCGACATCGCGTCTCATCATGTTAGGAAAGTAACTTACAAGGAGTTTATGATGAAAAAATCAACACTATTTACCGCTATCGTGCTAGGTACATCATCTTTAACATTCAGCGCAAGTGCTTTGGCTACAACCGAAATTACTACAAAGCCTGCGCTTATTGTTGACCCCGTTACTGGTGTGGTTGAAGGGACAACAAACGTTGTTTCAACTGTTACCAAGACAACATTGGGTTATACACCTAAGATGAATCGTTATTGTGAATATGAAGTTACCAATCTTAATACCGGTATGACAAAATTAGTCGATGGTCTTGGTAAAACACCACTAGACATGACCAGTGATGTAGGAAGTTGTAACAATCCGGTGTTTCCTGACATTTGCAATGGTACGAAATATGTTATTACCAATCTGCATACAGGTAAAAAATATTCAGTGATGGGTATTAGACAGGGTACTATGGACGTCATGCATGGTGATAAAATGACTCGCTACCAGTATGTTATCCCTATCGTTAAACCTTTAAAATAAACATCATCTGATTAAGGTAAGTCTGTTGGACTTACCTTAATTAACTCTCCATTGCTTCATGAATTGTAATAAAATGATATCCATGATTTTCATATTGAGACAGAATGCTATCCAGTACATAACTATTCAACTCATTTGCATGTAAAAGTAACAGTTGTTTTCTGCTGTGATATAACCACGAAAACCATTTATCATGTCGTTCAGCTTTTAATGTTTCCTGCCAGATATAATGCAAATAATCTTTTTTTAGCTGTGCAAAATCAGGATGTTGCGGGTTAAAACCCAATGCTTTAAATTTTAAATTAAAAAGAAAATCTCGGCTATCGATCGTAACCGGGATAATTTTGTAATGTTTTTTTTCTAAATAAGCATGAACTGCATTTCGCGAACGCCACCACTTGCCTTCAGCAAGATAAGGATAGCGAAAGTATTTTAATCCCGTGTGATTTGAAAAAAGAATTTGGTCGGCTTTTTCAATGTTTCTTATGTACTCATCTGCAGAACTGTAATTTAAATTTAAATGAGAATAGGTGTGGTTACCAATCACAAATCCGTGTTGCCGAAGTAACTCCAATTGCTTCACTCGGTCAGAACCTGCTCGATTTGCGATAACAAAACCTATCATCGGCGCTTTATGGCGTTGTAACGTATTAACAATATGTTCTATATGATTATTGGCTGTTGTCACATCAAAACAAAGTAACGGTAAATCATCCATGGTAATTGCAACAACACGATTTTTATAAAATAAAACGCATTTTGACAACATAACGAGGCAAAAAATAAATAGGATAGGAATGACAATAAAATTAATCACTTTTCTGAGCATTCACCTTCATCCTTAAAAAACCGCTTGCACCATCCGTGGCAGGTTGTACATTAACCAAGTCCAGTTGAAAAGAGCTATTTGATTTAAAAAAGCGGTCTAACGCCCCGAAATAATGCGGAGTTCCCTTAATTTTATTCGCAACACCCTGGTCACAATTAGTCGAGCTATTATTACCCAACACCCTCTGTTTAAACTCTTCTCTTTGAAACTGGTCACTGAAGATATGACCCAATTTGACTAAATGCTCTGTATCTTGTCTATTAAACCAGGCAGCTCCATACCCCAATCCCGTCCCAAACGTTATCATACCGAATATCGTAATTAGCACAATTCCGGATAATGCTGGCAAATGCAAATTAATTCCTATGGCAACTAATATAAAAGCAGCAATAGCCAAAAGAGAAACACCAATCCAGGCGGCTTTTGCTATATTTAATTCAGCTTTATTCCAAAAGACCATCTTCGCCTGGAGTGGTTTCCATTCATCCAGAAAAAGCGTCACCATCTTGATACTCAACTGAAGTACAAATTGAATATCTTGATGCATATTATCTGAAACGGAATAATGACTAGAAAGATCTTCTTTGAGACGGTGTTTTAACTTATTATTATAAAAAATAGTAAACCCGTTATCACCAAACAATATTTCCAAATCTTTATAGAATGAAATCATGATCATACATACAGCCAACGCATCTGTTGTATCTGTGGTATTCTCATCCATTTTGGACAATAACAAATCTCGTTGTGATTCTAATGCTGCAATTATGGGAGCAAAGTGCCTACATGTATCTTCTAATTCCTGTTTTGCTTGCCCATATGAGGTTTGAAACCGTGCCACAACCATACCCCTTTAAAAAATCAACACAGCATGGTAGCAAACAAATTAATCTTCGTAAATTTTTTTCCCATTCACTAAACGAGCTATCATCATACTGTTCACACTATTACCTGTGACATTTAGCAACGTAGCAAACGGATCGATGAGAATACTGATGGCTGAGATAACCATTAATGCCGAAGGTGGTAAACCATATGCTGTGAGAATTAGTAATTCACCTAACATCCCACCACTCGGAATAGCTCCCATCACCATACCCACCAAAATTGCGACGCCAAGCGCGGTTAATAGCACGGGTATTCCCGTGAATGGCAAATGGAATAGCCCAAATAAAAACGCAATTTTCACTACACCGCCAATAATGGATCCCTCTTTGTGAATCATAGAGCCTAACGGAATAACAGTTTCGGCGACATCAGCGGAAACACGCATCGCTTTTGTTGCAACCAAATTAGCCGGAATACTTGCCGCACTACTACAAGTAGCAATGGATGTTGCTGCGGGTAAAAAGATATGTTTCCAAAACAATATAACCCCCTGCCATCGTCCTGCAAAATAGGCATAAAGCGTATAAATAAAAATAAAATAAGCACCGGCAAAAAGATAATAAGTTAAAGTAACTCGAACATAACTATGCATTAATGCTGGTCCAAGTTCGTTCACCAATACCGCAAAATAGGCAAAAAAACCAATCGGTGCATACCACATGATTAACGTGAAAACACGCATAAATACACGTTCACCTGCTTGTAAAAAATTAATAAAAGATGCGTTATCTTCATCAATAGAGGTCGCGGCTAATCCAACTAAGATTGAAAAAACAATTAAAGCCAACATGTGTTCGTGAGAAAGCAGTTTAGAAAAATCTGACACGGTAAATATCTGGGCTAATTGGCCAAAAAAATGATGTGATAGCATTGTATTTGCATTGACTAACGGCAGCGTGACATGGTTTGCCGGCGGAAAGAGGAGCACAACGACCAGAGCTAAGCTTGCAGCAATGACACTAGTCATAATAAAAACGACGGTCATGACTGTAAAAATTCGTCCTAATTTTCCAATTAATCCAGCACGTACAACTGCCGATGACACACTAAAAAAGATCAATGGGACAATGATAGTAAAAATTAGATTTAAAAATATATCCCCCCAAGGCTTTAACCATTGAATCGACGCCCCCCCTAAATAGCCAACCAGTCCTCCTAAAGCAATGGATAGGATTAATACGATCGGAAATAGATACGATCTGACAACGGTGTTTTTCATTCCTTTTCACCCCTAAGAAAGTCGAGTGTAAAAATCACGATGCTCCAAATAGCGTACGTCATGTCGAACATCGCAGGACACCTCTTGACCATTTCGCTGCTGGCACTTTCATTTAATAACACACCATGATAGTCTAAATCCTGCGTTGAATAAAAATCTAGTCTTTCGTATAATCCAAACGATAAAACTTTACCATTAGGTTAACCACTTTTTCCTATGATTGAATGTTTGTCCTTGGACGAAAAAAATAATAAAAATGGAGAAAATATGGCAATTTTTAATAAAACAATATTAGGTGCGGCTCTTTTAAGCAGTACCGTTACTGTAGCAGGAACAATGGGTCCTGTTGATGTTTTTAATCCATCCGCTTATGTCAAATTAGGCGCGGGTGGCAGTTATTCAATGAATGCAAATATCGAAGCAAGTCCTGTGTATTGGGATGCTTCTCCCCAGGGATATAATGGTAAAATCGGTGATACTGCACTTTACTCAGCTGCATTTGGATACAATTACTTACCGTGGTTAAGTGGCGACATCGAATTCATTTATCGCCCATCCTATTCCTATTCGAAATTCCAAACGTCAACTGCAAGTGGTACAAGCAATTTCAACGGTGATAAAACACGCTATTTTAATTTACTGAGTAACTCGCTGATGGCTAACGCGTATCTGCACGGTGGAGAACTGTCTGATATGTTAAATGTGAATGTTGGTCCTACTTATAGCATAGCCCCATTCATTGGCGGTGGACTAGGTGTTGCATTCAATACGGTTACCAATTTTTATTCACTACGCACGACAGGTGTTTATACCGCAATTGAACAGGATCACGCGATTACATCCTTGGCATGGCAATTATCTGCTGGGCTTGAATTAATGAGTCAAAGTAATTTTAATTTAGCAGCTGGCTATCGTTACTACAATGGTGGTAATTTCACATCCAGTCGATTTGTTATCAATTCCCAAGACTATAATTCGCCTTGGAAAGGCACCGTGCAAGCGAATGAGTTCTTTGTGACATTGGCTTATAAATTTAACTAGAGTTATTTCATCTCTGTATCTACGCCCTGGGGCTAGTCCGTGGGGCGTAGGCGGGGATAGAATTGAGAATAAAATATCAACAACTCCTAATGAATTGGTTTAATATGGTGTTTGCCTTGATTTAACACAACACCTAATGTCCAATCCCCCTCTTTACCTTGCGGCATGGTATTGATTACTTGATCGGGTTTAATATCCAAGCTTGTCGTGAATCCATAATGGAATGCACTCAACAGGCAATTTTTTATTAAATACGGATCGCCTTTATAATCCATTTGTTGTTTTTGCCAATCTTGCTGACAGTAGATACTATCGGATTTTTGTAATAATTCCTGGGCGATAATTTGATTGTTGGTCATACGCAGAGGCACTTTCTTTGATAGTTGGCTAATAGCTCCTACGGTATACCACAATGTGATAGCACTTTGTTCGCGCGCCACCTTTGCCCTATCATGAACCAAATCTTCTTTATTGATCGATGTAGCAACATGTTGCTGACAAGACTCGCCATGACCTTGCGCTATAGCTCCATTAGGCATTCTATAACCGACTGGATAGCATACTGAAACATCTTGGAAGCGATTTGCCAGTTCATTTGCTCCTAATCCCAAAAAGCTATGGGAGAATAATATAACGGAACGATCGTAGATGGTAACACGAATAAGGTCTTGTTTATCAATGCCTGTCACGTCCTCAACCGGGAAAGCTAATTGGGCAGAGGAACCACCAATTTCAATAAACCCTGTTAACGGTTTTGTATTATCATCCAATAAGTCAAGCTGATAATTCGTTGCAAGCCAACCAAAAACGCCCTCTTCACCACCTGTTATGGTTCGTGCATCCATGAGCGTCCATTGTGGTTGTGCCGTAAACCATTGTTTAAGTAACTGATAAAAATCCTCCTGTTGCTGTACAGGTATATGGCGCATACCAGCGGTGGAGTAAAAGTAAATGGGGATGTTGTGCTCAGGAACCTGTGCTAATAATTGTGTAAGATAACCATTAACCTGATTTTTAGTAAACCTAATCGCCGATACACCAGGCGTCACTTTGTTAACATACAGTTCATCAACATGCACAGGATAATTGTTTTCATCACGATCAAACGCATAAACATGCACACGCGATCCCGTACTCCCCGCATCTACAATAGCCATACAATCACGTTGTTGGCATTGACTACTACCATTAGGAGCGGAAAAACACACTTGTACTCCCAAGCACAACCCTAACAGCGTGACAAATCGAAATAACATATTCAAACCTTAAAATCCATTAAGTGATCAATTATAACTCAAATAAACCGAAGATAGAAAGTTCTCGACTTTTGTCATTTTTCTCCAAACGTTCTTTGAGACGTTTACTGTGCACGGTATAAAAAATAATTAAAGCCGAGAAAGTTAATGCTCGCGAGTTTCTAAAAATTTAATCATGGGATAACGCTCTTGTGCCATGGATAAATTGACGCGCGTGGGGGCTAAATACGTTAATGTATCACCACCATCTAAAGCCAAATAATCAAATGCTTTACTACGAAAATCCGCAAACGCTTTTTCATCTTCTGAATATACCCAACGAGCACATGCTATATTGACCGGCTCATACACACAATCAACGTTATACTCATGCTTTAGTCGGTGTGCAACCACATCAAACTGCAACACCCCCACAGCTCCTAGAATCAGTTGATTACTGTTGAGCGGTCTAAATACTTGGGTGGCTCCTTCTTCCGATAATTCAATGAGTCCTTTAATCAATGCCTTACTCTTCAATGGATCTTTTAGTCTCACCAAACGATATAATTCCGGTGCAAAATTAGGAATACCCTTGAATTTAAGCAATTCACCTTGAGAAAACGTATCACCAATTCGAATAGTGCCGTGGTTGTGCAACCCAATAATATCACCAGCCAATGCCATCTCAGCCTGCGATCGGTCACCTGCCATAAACGTCAATGCATTCGAAATTTGTATTTCTTTGCCTAACCGCAGGTGGGTTAATTTCATGCCCTTTTTAAATGTCCCAGAGCAAATACGTAGGAAAGCAATGCGGTCGCGATGCTTAGGATCCATATTGGCTTGAATCTTAAACACAAATCCAGTAAATGCATCTTCTTCAGGTTTTACGACTCGTTCCACCGCCGTGCGATCCGCAGGACCCGGTGCATAACGCGCGAAATCATCTAATAATTCCTTAATACCAAAATTATTAATCGCCGAACCAAAATATACCGGTGTCATTTTTCCGGATAGATAAGCATCGATATCAAACGTATGTGAAGCACCTTTTACCAATTGAATTTCTTCACGTAGCTCAAGAGCCGCTTCACCGATATGCGCATCTAACTCAGGATTATCTAAGCCATGAATTGCTAATGCCTCTTGTTTCTGAGCATTTTTTCCAGATTGGTATAAATACACCGTGTCTTCGTACAGATGATAAATGCCCTTAAATCGTTTCCCCATACCCACAGGCCACGTAATAGGCGCACATTGAATCCTTAACACAGTTTCCACTTCATCCAACAAATCAATGGGATCACGCCCCTCACGATCTAATTTATTGATAAACGTCATGATCGGTGTATCACGCAAACGGCAAACATCCATCAATTTAACGGTTCGCTCCTCAACACCTTTCGCGACATCAATAACCATCAATGCAGAATCAACAGCGGTCAGTGTTCGGTAAGTATCTTCCGAAAAGTCTTCATGACCCGGTGTGTCTAATAGATTCATCACATGATCATGATGAATAAACTGCATAACCGACGTGGTAATTGAAATGCCACGCTCTTTTTCCATTTCCATCCAATCGGATATAGCATGACGAGTCGCCTTACGTCCTTTTACCGTACCCGCTAATTGTATAGCACCTCCGAATAACAAGAGTTTTTCTGTTACAGTGGTTTTACCCGCATCGGGGTGGGAGATAATAGCAAACGTCCGCCGCTTGCTAAAATCGTTATAAAAATCAGGCATGCAATTATCCAAAGAATAAGATCAGTCATACATTTTAAGGGAAATGCATGATCTTCTCAAATATTCGGGTTTATTGACATTTCATTCATAATTCAGTCCCGCCTGCGTGCTTAGGCTTGTCCGAGGAATCCTCTCAAAAAATACAACGTTATATTTACATGCCTTTTAAAAAAGGTTAATGTCACTTGTATGTTGAGATTCATACATAAACTAAAGCGAGGAAGTGCCCATGTTAAAGCAACTAATACTCATTATTTTTTTAAGCACTGGACTGTTCGGAACCACGATTTCTTACAGCAAAAACTGTCCTTGTGGCAGTATATTGGGTGTTTGCAAACCTTGTTGTAAGAAGATTGGCAACTCATGCAATCATGACAGCGACTGCTGTAAGGGCTTCAAATGCAAACAAACAACCACTACACAACAAATATGTCAATAAATCCAGCTATCAGTAACCATCCAAGCAGGTGTAACGGTCGAAAATAAAGAAGATGACTCAAACCGTCCGATAGTAATGGATGGAAATATCTGTGAAGTTAAGTTTAACTACTACAGATACTTCCAGAGCCCAGTGAACGTATCTACGACAGATACCTTGAATTCGCCTCGTCACATTCTAGCTGCTTTAGTTGATTGAATTTAGAAAAATCCGAATAAAATATGCTGTTGGCTCGAAGAGGCGATTGCTTATTTAATTCCCAGTGTGTGAAATCAGAATGATTCTTTAATCCAAAATCTTTTTGCATGACTGGAGACAACATATTGTCTAATTTATTTATCATAAACGATACTCGGTCTTTGATTGACATCACCGGTACCACAATGACCTCATAACCTAATTTTTTGTACTGCTGACGAAAAGCATGGTGCAGTGGGCACTTGCTATCACTCCTCGCCCACTCTACAGCATCATCTTGAATGAGACATTGATATCGAACGCTATCAAGGTAGTGCCATTGTATGGAGTCCGCTTAGCTCAGGACGTGGAAAATAACTTACCCTTTAAAATAATCATCTACCATCACTTTGGTCACTTGCGTTAACGTACTCGGTTGCCAACGAGGTAATTTATCCTTATCGATTAACAAAGCTCGAACACCTTCATAAAAATCATGGCCTTGCATAAAATGCTTGACTAAAATAGTATCTATTTTTAAACAATCTGACAGTGTTTGTTTCTCTGCCTGACGCAATTGCTGCAAAGTGATCTTAAGGCTTAAGGGTGATTTTTGATTAAGGTTATCTACCAGTTCAATCTCATTTCGCTCACCCAATGCGCTCATGATCGACTCGATATTTTTAGCATTAAAACACCCCGCAATTAACTCTCGAGTTTCAGTGCTCATCAACGGTAGCACGGGCATTGCAAATTCAGACAAACAGTCAGTCACTTGCTTATTGGCATCGATTGATAAATCAGCCTCAATCAATGCATGTAAAACATCTGAAAAATCTTCCGAACGAATCACTTGTTTTACTAATCCAAATTCATAGGCATCCGCTGCTTGAATTCGATTTCCCGTTAATCCCAAATAAAGCCCAATCTGATCAGGACAACGAGCTAACAAATAACTTGCACCGATGTCTGGGAAAAATCCAATCGCGGTCTCCGGCATTGCAAACACAAATCGCTCGCTCGCCACGGGATGTGAACCATGCAGCGAAATACCAACACCGCCTCCCATCGTTATGCCATCCATAAGCGCAATATAGGGCTTGGAATAATCATAAATGAATTGATTCAAATGATACTCTTGCCGAAAAAACTCAAGCTGCTGCGAATTTTGCGCACGCCCTGCTTCATATAACCAACGCACATCACCACCGGCACAAAACGCTTTGCCCTCCACGGCCCGAATCGCAACAGCATGAATGGATGAATCAGTCGCCCACGCCGTTAATTGCTGTTGTAACGCTAAAATCATGGAAAATGTCAACGCATTCAACGCTTGAGGTCGGTTTAATGTGATCAACCCAAGATGCCGCTCCTGAGTAAAAATAAGTTCCTTATCCGTCATGATCTAAGTCCCTGTAAATTGTGCGGGTCGCTTTTCAAGAAATGCGGCTACGCCTTCTTTTTTATCTTGACTAGCACACAAGGTCGCAAAATGCATGGCCTCAAGATGCAGTGCATCGCTCAGAGACAAATTATAACCATGATCAATCACATCAATAATACTCGCCGCCGCAAGCGGTGCCATCGCTGTAATGCCTTTTAAAATACGAGAAGCTTCGTAAACCAGTGTTTCGCCGGTCACTACCTCACTCACTAATCCCCAGCTTTTTGCCGTCTCTGCATCGATGAAACGCCCCGTCAAACATAAATCCAGTGCACGACCTTTACCAATTAGACGTGCTAGCCGCTGTGTGCCACCATATCCAGGAATGACCCCCAATTTAATTTCGGGTTGACCAAATTGAGCTTCCGCTGCCGCAATACGCAAAGTCGCCGCAATCGCCAGTTCACACCCTCCGCCAAATGCATATCCATTAACAGCTGCAATCGATGGTTTACCTAACGTTTCTAACTGCCGAAACACCTCTTGCCCGGCGCAGGCAAATTCATAGCCCGTTTTTGCATTACACTCTGCCAGACGCGTGATATCAGCGCCCGCACAAAACGCTTTTCCTTCCCCCGTCAAGACGATCCCTTTAATCGCTTCGTCCGTTTTTGCTTCTCTCAATATCTTCGAAAGCAAGGTTAAAACCTCTTGGTTTAGTGCATTCAATTTTTCTGGACGATTTAAAGTAATTGTTAAAATACCTTCTTCAACCACCTGATTTACAACACTCATTTGTTTCTCCTTTCACACAAAGCGCTGAATAATTTGGTATTCGACACCGAACCGTTACTCCATGCAATATTCGCCATCTAAAACTATCTTAGCAATAATCTCACGCATGATCTCATTTGTTCCTTCAAGAATTTGATGTACTCGCAAATCTCGAAAGACACGTTCGATTTGATAATCGCGTAAATAGCCATATCCCCCATGTAACTGCATCGCTTTATCGCTAAGATTGAACGCCACATCCGTTGCCATGCGCTTTGCCATCGCACAGTACATCGGCGCTCGTGGATGATTGTTATCCAATGCATCAGCTGCTCGATACACCATTAACCGTGCCGCCTCAAAATCAGTGTACATATCGGCAAAATAAAATCGCAGTGCCTGCATAGAACTAAGCGGCTTATTAAATTGTTTACGTTCATGCATGTATGCTTGTGACAGACGTAAACAGTTCATCGCCCCACCCAAGGAACATGCCGCAATATTAATACGCCCCCCGTTCAATGCATTTAAAGCGATTTTAAATCCTACGCCCTCATCTCCCACTCGATTACTCACGGGAATCCGACAGTTTTCAAAAAATAACATCGAGGTCGGTTGATTATGCCATCCTAATTTTTTTTCTAATTTCCCAAAACTTAATCCCGGTGTGTCTTTTTCAACGAGCAGACAAGTAATACCTCGATGAGCATCATCACTGGTTCTGACCATACACAAATACACATCGCTCACGCTCCCACCCGAGATAAACGCTTTCGATCCATTCAACACATAGTGATCACCATCAAGGACAGCGCGACTCTTTAACGACGCCGCATCCGAACCGGACTCAGGTTCAGTTAAACAATAACTACCAAAGGCTTCCATTGATGTCAGTCGTGGACCCCATGTCATTCTCAATGACTCATCGGCGTAACGATCGACCAAACTTGTTACCATATTGTGAATCGACAGATACGCACTGGTACTGACACAACCAATTGCCAGCTGCTCAAAAATAATAGCAGCATCCAATCGCGTTAACGCTGTACCACCAATATCACTACGGGTAATCATCCCTGCCATGCCCAAAGCAGCAGCTTCTCGCAATACATCCTGAGGAAAATAGCAGCGTGCGTCCCAATCATCTGCATGAGGTGCAATTTTATCTCGTGCAAAATCCGCAGCCATGTCACGAAATGCGAGATGTTCTTGTGTTAATTCAAATTGCATAATCCATCCTTATACGATTATACTTCGCAAATATTAGCCAGGACTTACGAAAAACACCGAGGATCATATTCCCGTCCCCCAAAAATTGGGAGAAGGTACCCCGTCCCATTAAAAATCCCCGCCATGTCGAGCATCGCGAGACATCTCCTATACATGGCATAGTACCCATGTCGGAGATCCTTCGCTAACGCTCTGGATGACATACGTCTCGCTCGATGTTTGCCCAAAAAAAGGGCTACATGTAATGAGACAACCCTGAGGTGCCCACACCCTGAACTCGACGTTTTTCGTAAGTCCTGTTAGTATCATTCCCCTCGCTTGGTTTGTAAACTGAAAAAAAGAATAATTTTATGGATACCACTCACACAAGCAAGTCATCTCTAGCGACTGCTCATAGCATCTTAAAAGATTACTATGGCTTTGATACATTTCGTCATCCGCAAGAAGACATTGTTAATGATTTAGTGACAGGTCAAGACTTGCTGGTCTTAATGCCAACCGGTGGTGGAAAATCGCTTTGTTATCAAATTCCCTCATTATTACGCCAAGGTGTGGCCATCGTCGTGTCACCATTAATTGCCTTAATGGAAGATCAAGTCACCGCACTGACGTTACTTGGGATTCGTGCCGCTTATTATAATTCATCATTAAACACTGCCGAATCACGTGCCGTCTTGACGAAATTACATCATAACGAACTTGATCTGCTGTATATTGCACCTGAACGTTTACTCAGCCAATCTTTTCTTGAGCGTTTGGATGAATGCACTATTGCCTTATTTGCCATCGATGAAGCGCATTGCATTTCTCAGTGGGGACATGATTTTCGACCTGAATATGCTGCATTAGGTCTATTAAAAGCACACTTTCCACGTGTCCCTATCATTGCTCTTACCGCAACTGCTGATGCTCAAACGCAAAAAGATATTGTGGCAAAGCTCAATTACCATCCTAAACAATACATTGCTTCATTCAATCGACCTAATATTCATTATCATGTCGTTGCAAAACAAAATGCCATCAAACAAATTGATCGTTTTCTACACACGCAATCCCAACAATCCGGTATCATTTATTGTGGTACACGAGCAGGCGTTGAAAGCGTCGTTGATAAACTACTCGCTTTAAATTACCGCGTGCGAGGATATCATGCCGGTTTATCTCATCATGAACGTCGCGAAGTACAAACTTTGTTTCGTTATGATCACATTGATATTGTCGTTGCGACCATTGCCTTTGGTATGGGAATTGATAAACCAAATGTGCGCTTCGTGATTCACCACGACTTACCCAAAAATATCGAAAGCTATTATCAAGAAACCGGACGCGCAGGTCGTGATGGTCTTCCCGCCCGTGCATTGTTACTTTATAACCCTGCAGACAGCGCAAGACTTCGCGGCTGGATTGATAGTACACCACAAGAGTCACAACAACGCATTGAGCATCATAAATTAAATCACATGCTCGCTTTTGCTGAGGCAACTCAGTGTCGACGGCAAGTGTTACTACTCTATTTCAATGAGCTCGCTGCAGAGCCTTGTGGTTACTGTGATGTTTGTGATAACCCACCAAAAACAGAAGACGTCACCGTTGATGCACAGAAATTTTTATCGTGCGTCTATCGATTAAAACAAAATTATGGCATGAATCATGTCATTGATGTGCTGCGGGGTAGTGAATCTGAAAAAATTAAACAATTTGGTCATCAACGTTTATCGACCTTTGCAATCGGTCGTGATAAATCAACCGCTTACTGGAAACACTTGGCATGGCAATTATTACATCGTCACTATTGTCGTCAAGACGTGGATCATTACAATGTCCTTCGTTTAACGTCTAAAGCCGTGCCTATACTGCGTGGAGAAGAATCGATATCACTGACAATTATTCAAGACACACTGCAAAGCTCCTCACAGCAAAAGAAAAAAAATCGTGGTTTATCCCTCGCATCAACGGCATCCAATCCATTATTTGAAAATCTCAGAGCATTACGACGTCGATTGGCTGATGAAGAAAATAAACCCTCCTTTTTAATTTTTAGCGATGCAACATTACACGAAATGGCGCGCGTTAGACCCAAAACGCTGGATCAATTACTGAGCGTAGCGGGTGTAGGGCAACATAAACTACAACATTATGGGCATTATTTTTTGGATGCACTACTGGAATTTAAAGAACCGCTCGAGGAAAACGCATGAATATAGAACCTATTATTACCCAAGTACTTGCTACCGTATCAGAACCCACTTTTCATTTATCACTGCAGGATATGGGCATTGAACCTATTGTTTCAATCCAACACAATCAGGTGATGATTCATTTGGACGTGGGATTCCCTTGTGAATTTTTAAGACAATCATTAGTGCCTGCGCTACATAACGCATTACAAACGTCACTCCCCGAGTTAACCTATGATATTACACTGGAACAAGTCATCAAGCCCCATCGCACGCAGCTGCCCGGCAAAGGCCTGCGGCAAGTTAAAAATGTGATTGCCATTGCATCCGGTAAAGGAGGCGTGGGTAAATCGACCGTCGCTGTTAATCTTGCCACAGCCTTGGCGCGGGCAGGGGCTCGCGTAGGCCTATTGGATGCGGATATTTATGGTCCAAGTATTCCTTTAATGCTTGGTCAGACAAACCCTGTTGAAGTGAGCGGTGAATCCTATTTGCCCATTCAAGTTCATGGTATTCAAGCCATGTCCATTGGTTATTTAACTCAAAGTGAATCTGCGCTGATTTGGCGTGGGCCAATGCTCGCTAAATCATTGATTCAAATGTTAGATATCACACGTTGGGATAATTTAGATTATTTGTTTATTGATTTACCCCCAGGAACTGGTGATATTCAACTCAGTCTTGTGCAAAAAATTCCACTCGCCGGTGCAGTCATCGTCACCACACCGCAACATGTAGCCACACTGGATGCCCAAAAAGCCATTCAGATGTTTGATAAAACGAGTATTCACACCTTAGGCATCATTGAAAACATGGCGCAGCATCAATGCAGTCAATGTGGCCATTTGGACACTATCTTCGGCCACGGTGGTGCAGAAGCTCTGGCTAATACATTTGCTTGTCCTCTACTCGGTCAGCTACCATTAGATGCGCGCATTGGCCAAGAGTGCGATCAAGGAATTCCAACAGCAACCACCAACAACAATGAACTTGCGGCATTATTTATGAAAACGGCCTTACGAACGGCCATTGAATTAAATAAACAACCATTAAACTACGCCGACAAATTTCCACCCATTGTTTCAGCGTAGAGCTTAACTCCCAGCGTAGGTGAACACAAGCGCTCACCTATGATTTATAACTAGGCATCCAACTCGTTGGATGTTAATATGCATTGATAGCAAACTGAGTATGAATGATAAATGGCAGATAACTATACCGCCGAAGCAATTGAAGTATTAAGTGGTCTTGAACCGGTGCAACGCCGACCTGGTATGTACACCGACACCGTTCGCCCAAATCACCTGGCGCAAGAAGTGATCGACAACAGTGTGGATGAAGTGCTCGCTGGTTTCGCAAGTGAAATCACGGTGACCCTGCATCAAGATGGTTCTGTTGAAGTCGCGGACAATGGCCGTGGCATGCCAGTTGATATTCACCCGCAAATAGGCTTGAGTGGCGTTGAGGTCATTATGACCCGCCTACACGCCGGTGGAAAATTTTCAGATAAAAATTACAGTTTTTCGGGTGGATTACATGGTGTTGGCGTCTCCGTCGTCAATGCGTTATCCAATCGACTTGATGTCACCATCAAACGCGATGGTATCATCTACCAAATGTCATTTGAACAAGGGCATAAATGCGACGAATTGCATGAAGTCGGCACGACAAAAAAGCGAGATACCGGCACAACCCTGCGATTTTGGCCCAATCCAAGTTACTTCGATACCACGCGCATTTCCGTCAAACATTTAATCCACGTCTTACGTGCCAAAGCAGTTTTATGCTCCGGTTTATCCATGACCTTTGTCAATAAAGCAACGGATGAAACCATGCATTGGTGTTACCAACACGGTTTACTGGACTACTTACGCCAATCACTAACCGCTGATTACTTGCCAGAGGAGCCATTCACAGGTGAATACCAAAGTGATGAAGCAACCGTCGATTGGGCATTAGCTTGGTCGATATCCACTCAAGCAGTCGTTAATGAGAGTTATGTCAATTTAATTCCAACGGTCCAGGGTGGCACTCACGTTAACGGCTTACGATCAGGATTGTTTGATGCATTATCGGCATTTTGTGAATTGCGTAATTTATTACCCCGTGGCGTAAAACTCACTGCCGATGATCTGTGGGAATCATGCCAATATGTATTATCGGTTAAAATGAAAGAACCGCAATTTGCAGGCCAAACAAAAGAGCGGTTGAGCTCAAGGCAAACAGCTGGTTTTGTGACAAATGTCATCAAAGATGCATTCGCACTTTGGCTAAATCAACATCGTAGTCAAGGAGAAAGTATCGCGGCATTAGCCATTGAACGCGCGCAAAAACGCCTTCGTCAAGCAAAACAAGTGGCGCGCAAACGGATCAATCAAGGCCCCGCTCTACCTGGCAAATTAGCTGATTGCCTGCAACAAGATTTAGGCCAAGCCGAATTATTTTTAGTTGAAGGCGACTCCGCAGGTGGTTCAGCGAAACAAGCACGTAATAAAGATTTTCAAGCAATTTTACCGTTACGCGGTAAAATATTAAATTCATGGGAAGTGGAATCATCACAAGTACTTGCATCGCAAGAAATTCATGATATATCCGTTGCCATTGGTATTGATCCAGGTTCGGATGATCTCTCTGGATTACGCTATGGTAAAATTTGTATCCTGGCTGACGCAGACTCAGATGGCGCGCACATTGCCACCCTAATCTGCGCACTATTTTTACGTCATTTTAAACCATTAGTGACAGCGGGCCATGTCTTTGTAGCCATGCCCCCCTTATACCGTATCGACGCAGGTAAAATTGTACAATACGCATTAGATGATGATGAAAAAGACACCATCACTCAACAGTTACAACAAACAAATAAAGGAAAAATTAACGTACAACGATTCAAAGGATTGGGGGAAATGAACCCGCTACAATTACGTGAAACCACCATGGATCCGAACACCCGCCGCTTAATTCAGCTTACCTTAGACGACGAACCAAGCACTATGTCATTAATGGACATGATGCTTGCAAAAAAACGCGCTGGGGATCGGAAAATATGGTTAGAGGAGAAGGGTAATTTAGCTCAGCTCAATGAGTTAAACTCAACATGTAACTCCCCAGGTACCTCAAAATAACTAAAATCTTCTATTTCTCAACTTTAGGAACACCATACATGTCATGATACTCACGTAGTCGATCGACCCAAATCGACTCCTGTTGTTGCTCCAAATAGTGAATTAAATCAAACAGTGTAATAATCGAAAAAACCTGTATTCCTTGCGCCTGAATTTCTGCGAGTGTTGATTGATTACTTAATCCTCGTTCGCAACGATCTAAGGCTATCACCACCGCAGTAACCTCAGCACCTTGCTCACGAATTAACTGCGCTGACTCTCTAAAAGCAGTACCTGCCGTAATCACATCATCAATAATGACTGTTTTACCAGTCAATGGCGAGCCAATCAATTGCCCGCCCTCACCATGATCTTTCGCCTCTTTACGATTAAAGGTTACGGTTGTATTAACGCCATGTTCAGCCAGAGCGACTGCGGTTGTTGTGGCTAATGGTAATCCTTTATATGCTGGTCCAAATAAATGCTGAAAATTAAGTTTGTGTTGCATGATGGTTTTTGCATAAAATTGGCCAAGCTGCCGTAAGGCTTCGCCCTGATAAAATAAGCCCGCATTGAAAAAATAAGGACTTTGCCGTCCTGATTTTAACGTAAAACTTCCAAATTTAAGCACGTTACATTGTAATGCTAAACGAATAAATTCATCCTTCATATCCAATCCTTAATGGGTAAAAAATCAGTATATAATGCGGCTTCTGGACTACCCGGCTGCGGTTGCCAATTGTATTCCCAACGTACCTCCGGTGGCAGTGACATCAAGATCGATTCCGTTCGTCCATTGGATTGTAAACCAAATAACGTGCCTCGATCATACACCAAATTATATTCAACATAACGGCCTCGACGGTATAACTGGAACGCTTTTTCACGCTCACCAAACGGTTGTTTCTTTCGACGCATTACGATTGGAATATAGGCTTTGGTAAAATGATCGCCAATACTTTTCATCAAGCTAAAACTGTGCTCAAAACTTTGCTCGTGATAATCATCAAAAAATAAACCACCCACACCACGCGCTTCTTGGCGATGTTTAATATAAAAATACCGATCACACCAGGTTTTAAATCGTATATACAACTCCTCACCAAAAGGCTGACAGGCAGTCTTTGCTGTTTGGTGCCAGTGCCGACAGTCGTCGGTAAATCCATAATAAGGCGTTAAATCAAACCCGCCACCAAACCACCAAATCGGCATCGACTCTTCTTTTTCAGCCAGGAAAAAGCGTACATTCGCATGTGACGTTGGAATATAAGGGTTATCGGGGTGTAAAACTAATGAAACACCCAATGCAGTAAAACGGCAACCTGCTAATTCAGGGCGACTAGCACTGGCCGAAGGCGGTAATTGATCGCCCTGCACATGCGAAAAATTAACACCCGCCTTTTCAAATAATGCGCCATGTTGCATGATGCGAGTGAGGCCACCACCACCCTCGGGTCGTGTCCAAGCATCATCAATGAATCTTCCCTGCTCATCCACTGTTTCAAGTTCGGCACAAATGGTTTGTTGTAATTGCAGCAAATAATTTCTGACTAAATTAATTGCATTTTGCGGAATTGAAGGCAAATCGGTGGGCATATCAACACCTTTCAAAATAAGGTATACTATTATGCATTGTAACCTATCGAAATGAAAACAGTTCGTGCATCCATTCCCTGGCTTAATTTCACCACTTGCAATCGCACCCATGATTGATTGGACTTACACTCACTTTCGAGTATTGATGCGCCTATTAGCGCCTCATGCATTACTCTATACGGATATGCAAACAACAGGCGCTATCCAACATAACCCCCAACGTTCGCTGCATTTTCATCCGACCGAAACACCGCTTGCATTGCAATTAGGCGGAGCAGATCGGCAAGCATTAGTTTTAGCAGCACAATTAGCGGAAGAGCGAGGATATACAGAAGTGAATTTAAACTTAGGTTGTCCTAGTGATCGTGTACAAGCCGGTCGATTCGGAGCATGCTTAATGGCGGAGCCAGACCATGTCGCCAATTGCATTGCAGCCATCAAAAAAGCGGTTCATATTCCAGTTACGGCCAAAACGCGAATTGGGATTGATCATCAAGATAGCTATGCGTTTTTTTCAGCATTCGTACATCGCTTGATCGATGCTGGTTGTGATAAACTCATCGTCCATGCTCGAAAAGCGTGGCTAAACGGCTTAAGCCCTAAGCAAAACCGCACCATTCCCCCTATTCAGTATGATTATGTGTATCGCATCAAACAAGACATAACCACCATACCGGTGATTATCAATGGTAATATTAATACGATTGATGAAATTCAAACTCATTTAAATCAAGTGGATGGCGTTATGTTAGGCCGCCTTGCCTGTCAAAACCCGTATGCCATTGCTACGATACACCATGCCTTATATCCAGATTACCCACTTCCATCACGTGCCACAGTTTTGCAATCTTACTTAAATTACATCCAATCCTTGGACAATAAATCGGTACCGATCAGTTTACTGCTTAAACCTTTATTCAATATGGCACACGGGCTACCGGGAGCTCGTCGTTGGAAAATGGAGCTCTTGGCCATTCAGCAATCTGGAGCAATCCATGAACTAGGCCAAATTGCTGAAACACATTTAGCCTAAAGCACACTGTTGATTTTACAATCATCCGCCATACGGACATCTTCTCTCAATTTTTGGGAGAAGGGAATTAAAAACGGGTGTGATTAAAACTGCGCTCCTCGCAATGACGCCGGTTTGGGGTTGACCGCGCTTTTAATCACACCCATTAAAAACTGAAATATTGACAGTTTACACGTTGTCGACTAGCATTCGTATACCTCTATGCAACCCTATCATAGAGTATAAATTGCGCGTAAATAGCGCGTTGAAATAAGGTGCACCGATTAAAATGATTAAACTACCTGTCATTGTTGGGCTAGGCGGCATGAATTCCGCAGGGCGTAGTTCTGGTTTTCACAGTTACAAACGCATGGTTTGTGACGTGCTGTCCAATGAAACGCTCAATGAGACATGGCAAGATTTAGCGCATCGCATGGGTATAGCGCACCATTCTGAATTATCAGCCAGTGACATTGAAACGATTAAAGCAGGAACATTAATCCGTAAAATTGAATTATTTGATCCAAAACAAGTCCTTTGTCACCATAAAGCTACTCTAGACGGCGCGAAACATCCCGCATCGTTTATTATGAAAAAGTCAAAATTATCTGATGCATTAGCACATTCCTGCCAGATAGAACCGATTGATAATAATGAAGTGCGCGTCAATGTTTCGACTTCATTTGATATTTTGATTCCAGATAGAATTCATACCGCTGTATCAAGTGCAGGATCAATACCCTCCGGTTTTGATATCAGCGCATTATATCAGTCGCACCATCATCCACGTGGATTAAAATTGGCGGTGTACGGTGCATCGGATGCGATTAACTCGTTGGGTCTTGAGTGGGAGGATATTCTTAAACATATTCATCCAGATGAAATCGCCGTATACGCCGGTAGTGCACTGTCACAGATTGATGAACACTCGTTATCAGGTTTGATTGGGCAATCACTCAGCGGCAATCGCATTAACTCTAAAATGATGGCCATGTCGTTAGCGGAGATGCCTGCTGATTTCATCAATAGTTATATTTTAAACAGCATTGGCACAACAGGAAATAATGTGGGTGCGTGCGCATCATTTCTATACAACTTGAGGCAAGGGCAACTCGATATTCAGCATGGTCGTGCAAAAGTTGTGATCGTAGGTAACGCCGAAGCTCCTATCGTGCCCGAAGTGGTTGAAGGATTTCGGGTCATGGGCGCCCTTGCCACGGATGAAAGCCTATGTGAATTAGATCATACTGCCACACCGGATAGTCGTCGAGCTTGCCGCCCATTTTCAACGAATACCGGTTTTACATTAGCTGAATCCGTGCAATTTTTTGTGTTGATGGATGATGAGCTTGCTTTAAAATTAGGTATGACTATTTATGGTTCCGTTGCAGATGTGTTTATCAACGCTGATGCCAATAAAAAATCCATTGCAAGCCCAGGTGTTGGAAATTATGTCACGGTAGCAAAAGCAGCAGCCTTAGCCAAAGCTATCCTAGGACAGGATGGTTTAGAAAAAACGTATGTACAAGCTCACGGAACAGGCACACCGCAAAATCGTACGACCGAAAGTCATATTCTTAACGAAGTCGCTAAAACATTTTCTATTAAAAAATGGCCTGTTACAGCAATCAAATCCTACATCGGACATTCAGTCAGCGTGGCTGGCGGTGATCAACTGGCTAGTGCTCTAGGTGTATGGCAACACGGATGGATTCCCGGCATAAAAACCATTGATCATATTGCATCGGATGTGTATCAATCACACCTCAATATTTTAATGGATCATCATTTTGCTGGCGAATTAGGCAATGACATACAAGGTGTCATTATCAACTCTAAAGGCTTTGGTGGGAATAATGCGTCTGCTCTTGTGTTATCACCCCAACAGACCCGTCAGATGTTAATAAAAAAATATGGTGAATCCGCGGTTCATGACTACGACAAAAAAAATGTTGCAATCAAAACAAAATCTGCAGCGATCGACCATAAAACCTGCTATGGAGATGAGCGGATTATTTATAAATTTGGTGAGTCTGTGATGGATCAAACATCCGTTTCCATTACACCCAATACGATCCGATTATCTGAATTTAGTACGGCAATCAACTTACCTACAAAAAATCCGTATGAAGAATATAAGTAGGATCTGTTGACAGTAAATCACCAAAACAGATGGATATACATGGCAATTTATTCCAAATTCGAGTAAATTAGTCAGCTTTAAGTAATGGGAAAAAGAGCCATGCTCAACACGCTAGTCAAACGAATATTTGGAAGTCGAAACGATCGTACGTTGCGACGTATGGAAAAAACTGTCCTGGTTATTAATGGACTTGAATCACAAATGCATGCATTAACAGATGCACAGTTGAGCGCCAAAACGGCAGAATTTAAATCTCGTCTTGCTGCTGGTGAAACACTAGAACAACTCTTGCCCGAAGCATTTGCTGTCGTACGCGAAACATCGCTACGCACACTTAATTTACGTCATTTTGACGTACAACTCATCGGTGGCATGGTGCTGCATGAAGGTAAAATTGCTGAAATGCGTACCGGTGAAGGTAAGACCCTGGTGGCTACTCTACCTGCATATCTAAATGCAATCAGCGGACAAGGCGTGCATGTTGTAACGGTTAACGATTATTTAGCTCGCCGCGACAGTCAATGGATGAAACCTATTTTTGAATTTTTAGGACTATCCGTAGGCGTTATTTTTCCTGATATGCCACATCAAGAAAAACAAACAGCTTATCAGGCTGATATACTGTACGGCACGAATAATGAATTTGGCTTTGATTATTTGCGCGATAACATGGCCTTTAATCTCACGGACAAAGTACAACGCGAGCTCAATTTTGCGATTATCGACGAAGTGGATTCGATACTAATTGATGAGGCTCGGACACCATTGATTATTTCCGGTGCTGCTGAAGACAGTTCCGCTCTTTATATTCGCATCAACGAATTGATTCCTCAATTAACACTTCAAAAAGAAGAAGGTGATGAGGGCGATTACACGATAGATGAAAAACAAAAACAAGCGCACTTAACTGAAGCGGGTCACCAGCGTATTGAGGAATTACTGACTCAAGCGGGTCTACTCCATTCAGGTGATAGTCTTTATCATGCAAGCAATATTATGCTCATGCATCATGTGAATGCCGCTCTAAGAGCACATGCCATGTATCATCGCGATGTGGAATATATTGTCAAAAATAATCAAGTGATTATCGTGGATGAGCACACCGGCCGAACAATGCCCGGTAGACGCTGGTCGGATGGACTACACCAAGCGATTGAGGCTAAAGAGCGAGTGGCGATTCAAAATGAAAACCAAACACTTGCATCCATCACCTTTCAAAATTTCTTTAGGTTATATAACAAACTCTCGGGTATGACCGGAACAGCCGACACTGAAGCCTACGAGTTTCAACAAATCTACAATTTGGAAGTGGTTGTTATTCCCACCAATAAATCAACACAACGCGTTGACGAAGCTGACCTCGTGTATTTGACACAGCAGGATAAATACCAAGCCATTATCGAAGATATTCGTGACTGCGTTGCACGTAAACAGCCCGTATTAGTCGGAACTGCATCCATTGAAGCGTCTGAGTTACTCAGCAATTTATTACAAAAGGCAAAGATTAAGCATCAGGTACTGAATGCAAAATTTCATGAAAAAGAAGCTCATATCATTGCTGAAGCGGGACGTCCTGGTGTGGTTACGATCGCAACCAACATGGCTGGCCGAGGTACAGACATCGTGCTGGGTGGAAGTCCTTCGGCTGAACTAGCGCAATTACCTTCCGATGCATCGGATACTGATCGTCAAAAAATTAAAGACGACTGGCAAATACGCCATGATGCCGTGCTTGCTGCAGGTGGATTACGGATTATTGGTTCTGAGCGTCATGAATCGCGGCGTATCGATAATCAGCTGCGCGGTCGTGCGGGACGTCAAGGTGACCCAGGTAGCACACGTTTTTATCTTTCATTAGATGACAATCTCATGCGAATCTTCGCATCTGATCGTGTTGCTTCCATCATGCGTCGATTAGGCATGTCGTCCGGTGAACCCATTGAGCATGGGTTGGTTACCAAAGCGATTGAAAATGCTCAACGCAAACTTGAGGGGCATCATTTCGATATTCGCAAGCAATTACTCGGATATGACAACGTGGCTAATGATCAACGTAAAGTGATTTATTCACAACGTGCAGCCATTATGGAAATGACGGATCCGCTTGGAGCCATTGAAACCATGCGTTCCGATGTCATCTCCAATTTGGTTGATCTCTACATACCGCCACAAAGCTTAGAAGATCAATGGGACATCCAGGGATTAACTCAAACATTAGCCGAAGATTTTAAAGTCCATGCGCCTGTTCAACAATGGATTGATCACGATCATGCCATTCAGTCAGATCAAATCAAAGATAAAATTAATGCTATTTGTCATCAAACATACCAAGAGCGTGAGCAGCGACTTGGCCGAGACATATTGGCACAATTTGAAAAATCAGTGATTTTGCAAACCATGGATAGCCACTGGCGCGAACATTTGGCTGCGATGGATTATTTACGTCAAGGTATTCATTTGCGTGGATATGCTCAAAAAGATCCAAAACAAGAATATAAGCGTGAATCATTTAATCTCTTCTCATCCATGTTAGATGCGCTAAAATATGACATCATTAAACTGCATTCCTCCGTAGACATTAGCACAGAAGAAGATGTCAACATGGTTGAAGCACAGCGCCGTTCTGAAACGGCTTCGAAACTCCAACTCATCCACGACGAAGATGATTCGTTATCTCAAGACACGTATGATGACAATGTGGTCACGACATTTAAACGAGACGAGCGAAAAGTAGGACGTAACGATCCTTGTTTGTGTGGTTCGGGAAAAAAATTCAAAAATTGCCATGGAAGTTTACAAATATAATATGGACGTTGCGGTCGCGATTATCCTGGATCCAAACCAACGGATCCTCATCACTCAACGCCCCTCTCACGTTCCGCACGCCGGGATGTGGGAGTTTCCGGGTGGTAAACTTGAAACGCATGAGACTCCGGCTCAAGCGTTGATTCGTGAAGTCAAAGAAGAAGTTGGCTTGGATGTGATTCAACATGAGTTTTTAACACAAATCGACCATGACTATGTTGATCAGTCAGTCTCGCTGTTCGTGTATTATGTTCATCACTTTACGGGCTATGCCGAATGTTTAGAAGCACAGCATGACTTACGCTGGGTACATCATGAGGAGCTCAAGCAGTTTACATTTCCAGCGGCGAATAAACGGATTTTACAGCTTATAACTGGCAAATAGCTAAATCCGCATCAACATTCATGTTTTCTTTAAATTCACGCATTGAATAAGCATCACACAACCTGATGCTCACACCATGATGCCCCAATTGAATTTTGGGCACGATATGATCTGATTGACTCATGCGAATTAAGATCAAGTGATAGGTCATGCGCGCAGGCAAGGAACGTTGATAAAAACCATTTAACAAATCAATGCGTTCAAATTCTGCTGTATCACGTAACAAAGCCAAATAGATATTAACAGTGTCACATAATGTCTGCAGATGCCTCATCCACGTGGTCAAATTCTCTTGACGGAGAGCAGCCTCACCATTTAACCAAAATAACAATTGTGGAGCATGTAATTCGCAGTCACTGGAGTGAGAGGACTGAGCTAATCGAATCGATTGTAAAAATGGATCCTGATGGATGGATTCACCAAAGCGCCCGGCAAGATGGCTTAAGATCTGTACCTGCACAAAAAGGCTTGCATAACGGGCATTGGAAATACTTGTGTCGGTTTTATTGATCACATGTTCTATACGCATTAATTCTTTGATGAACCGACTTTTAAGCTCGGGTTTTTCCACCACTTTCATAATTTCTATGATATTTTTAAGCGCATAATGGTGAACAATCGGGTGAGTTGAATCGCACGCTTGCTGAACATCCCAGAAAAGCCGCTCCAGCCTCAACGCAACTTTCGGCAAAAAATGCACTGCTAATTGATAAATCAGGGTATCTTCTTGTGCCATTATGGTAACGACCCCTTACCGTTTTCCTTTAGACTACCATATCCAATGCATGGCCACAATTTTGTTTTTCATGATCTGATTTGACTTACACAGGACTTACGAAAAACCTTGAGGTCAAGGAGGATTTGATTTTTAATGAGAGAGTTTAGACGTACTAAATGACCGAATTAAAAATTAAATCCAACGCGGAGATCGCAGTTTTGCGTAAGTCCTGTTACAGAAACTTGAATATGGACCCCGTGGGCAAGCCACGGGGTGAAGGTGAATTAGTAAGGTTTTACGATAACCGTTGTACCCACATCAATAAAGTTTTGATTTAACCATTTCGCTGCACTGGGTAATACGCGAATGCAACCATGGCTGGCATTATAATTAGGTACTTCATATGCCGCATGAATTGAATAACCGCCATTAAAATGCATGCAATATGGCATTCTTGCGCCACCATTGGTTTCTACTGGGTAAATACTTGATGTACAATCCTCACCTTTTTTTGAATACACACGAAATGTACCGGTTACAGTTCGACAAGGACGACCCACGTCTTCACAAAAGTCTTTACCACCTGATGCGCTACCTGTTTCTACCCGATTACCTTGAGCATCATAAGCAGCCCAAGCTGTTGCTTTAGGATCGAATATGAATACTTTACGACCGGTCGCTTCGCGTTTAGCTGGGAAATAATAGCTACCTTTGCCATCTGAAGCCATGTCTATGGTATAATGAGTGTTGCCCGCATCATCCACAATAGGCACTGTACCACCGCCCATGGATGAACAAGCTCCTAACAAGACACTGAGTGATGCGACAGCTAATTGTTTCTTTATCATGATTAAATCCTCCCTTGTTTACCCTATTATCGGTCGGATTGTAAAAAATATTAGCTTTATTTTTAAATAATAGGCAGAATGCCTGGTTTTTTGGGCAACATTGTTACTCATTGTCGTGGGGATACGAAGTGGATATTTGAATGTAAATTTCGGTCAGACAACAAATGCAGTGAGATGGCTCAGTGTCGCCATTAGCGCTGTTTTTCCACCTGCGGCTCTCGTACTCTCACCTTTATCCGCAGGAGTTACCTTTTTGGATGCAAGATATCGAAGATTTCTTAACTAAAGTCCGGGTATTCGGTATAACACCGACTGAAGCCGATGAGTTAGGGGAGCAATGACCTCAATTAATTGATGATCTGGCTCAATCTGTCAACTTGATTTCCTGATAAAGTACCACGAAACTTATAAAGATGCTGCTGCTTAGGATTTAGGAAGCATCGCGAGAATTGCTAATAAGAGTTGCTCATCTGAGCATTCGAAACAACCACCCCGTGCAGGCATGACATTGATGCCCTCATGGGTGTGTTTAATCAAGGTTTGCATACCTTGTTTTAATCGAGGTTTCCAATCTGTCGCATCACCGATGCGTGGCGCTCCTAATGGAATTAAGGGCTTAACTGCATGACACGTTGCACAATAATGCTGAACAATTTGCTGTCCTTCTGTTTTCGAGCCTGCGACTGATTTTAAGAAATCCTGTGGATGATGGCTCGTGGCCCAACTGGATGAAGCGATTAGACACAATAAAAATAATCGGTTAAGCATCTGCCAAAGCCTCTTCACGTGCCAGCATCATATCAATCACCAATTGGAGACGACTGCGACCTTGATAAGTATTAATATCCAATTTATATAATGCATGAATGTATCGCGCTCGATGATTTGGCCAAACCGCTAAATCCACATTAAATGCAATCGCATCCAGTGGTTCACTCCCTCCTTTTAACATCAGGGTCAATTTTAAATGATGTTGCCCAACGATACGTTGATCTAATACTTCAAATACATTATCAAACATGGGCTCTGGAAATTGCTGTCCCCAAGGGCCTGCATCATTTATCAACGTCGCTAGATTTAAATTTAATTCGGATGCAGGCAATGGACCATCGCTATACCGCTCCCCTTCACACTGCGATAATTCAATGTGCTGACTCACTTCAGCAACAAATGCTCGTTGAAATGCATCAAAATTTTCTTTCTGTAAACTGACACCCGCCGCCATCGCATGACCACCAAATTTAGTGAGCAAACCTGGATGATCACGATCAACTGCCGCTAACACATCACGAATATTTAAACCTGGAATAGAACGAGCCGAGCCTTTCAATTCTGTTTCACTCACCACCGCACAAGCAATCACGGGTCGATGATATCGATCCTTCAACCGACCCGCCAAAATACCAATCACGCCCTGATGCCAACTCGGATCGACTAAACATAGCGCAATAGGTAATGCCATAGTACCCGTTTCGACGTTAAGAGCCAGTTGATTTAAAACCACCATGGCCTGCTCTTTCATTTCTGTTTCAATCTTGCGTCGTTCAATATTAAGCGTATCTAATTTCTGAGCCAATAGTCGTGCTTTAGCAAGATCCGTACTGAGCAAACATTCAATTCCTAATGACATATCGTCTAAACGTCCTGCTGCATTTAAGCGTGGCGCAACTGCAAAACCCAGATCATTCGCACTTAATCGTTGCGCCTGGCGCCCCGCCACATCAAGCAATGCCGCAATACCAGGTCGCGCCAAACCCTTACGAATGCGTTCAATACCTTGAGTCACTAAAATTCGATTATTTTGATCAAGCGCAACCACATCTGCTACAGTACCCAATGCAACCAAATCAAGGAACTGGCCCATATTGGGTTCTGTTAAACCCTGTGTTTCAAACCAACCTTGATCAGCTAAATGACGGCGTAATGCCACCATGGTATAAAAAATTACACCAACCCCTGCAATGGACTTACTTGGAAATGGATCGCCGACTTGATTCGGATTCACGATAGCGCACGCTTGAGGCAGTTGTTCTCCAGGCAGATGATGATCCGTAATTAACACATCAATACCCGCTTCATGAGCACATGCCACGCCATCCACACTGGCAATGCCATTATCCACCGTAATAATCAAATCAGGGCAAGACTGTTTAGCCACACCAACAATCCCAGGCGTCAAACCATACCCAAACTCAAACCGATTAGGAACTAAAAAATCGACATGTAATGCGCCCATCATCCGCAAGGCACTCACTGCAAGCGCGGTTGAGGTGGCTCCATCTGCATCAAAATCACCAATAATTAAGATGCGTTGTTGAGCTCGTAGAGCCTGTTCAAGGCGCAAACAAGCTTTATCAATGTCCATTAACGTATAAAAAGGCAATAAAGCCTGTAATCGCTTATCGAGTTGCGATGTGTTTGCAATCGCTCGCGCTGCATAGATACGTTGTAAAACGGGATGAAGATCCGATAAGGATGTGACTGATGTCAGAGCCTGTCGTTGCTTAATCAGCATGGCGTATTGTTCTCCAGAAGCGCTGCCACCAGTGTTTGGGTTTCAGCAAATAAGCTTGATTATTCCAGTACCAAGCAACCGTTCGTTTTTTTAATTGCTGTTGCAACATCGGTAAGCTACCCACATCATGCCAAAGAATCAGTGTTTCGTCAGGGACTTGTTGTTTAGCGGAGTACATCATAACACGAGTTGATAATAACGTAGCGAACGGCAACAAATTGTCATTATCAATCAGAATGTTATGGTGATCAGAGATATGAATTCTTCCTCCACCCCAAATCCAGATACCATTAATCACACAACGTCCTTGGCGCGCTTGATTTAAAACGTGTCCACTTAAAAACATCTGGCTTTCCGTCATAAAACGCTGCCAAAACAGCGTATGATCCAATGTTTCCAATTGCGGCATCATGGATTGGTGTAATGAGGTATAAACAGGTCGTGCCGTAATAGGCGAATAATTTGTCAATTGAATAAGCCACGTCGACGCATCATGGTAATACATTTTGATGGTATCCGTTTCAGCAAACGTCGCAAACGCATCAAACCAGGCGCGTCCCTCATCTTCTGTCAATAACAAATCAGCGCCCGCAGCCGTCATCATGGCGTCATTATGGGTAGCTTGCCAATGCATGGGAGAGACGATAAGCCATAATCCTTCATCGGCCCATCCATGCAAGCGGCGCAATAAATCAGCCACGGGTAACTCCGCGATGGAATAACCTAAACAAGCTAAAATATTGCAATAATAATCCTGTTGGCCGGGGATGAGTACACTGTCGGAGGGATTAGCTTTTAGAGGTGAATTGATGACAACGTTCATGTTTCCAGTTGCTAATTAATCTAGATTGCTGTAAATGTATCACAAATTTCACCCTGGATTAATAATCGTGGATATTCAATTAGAAACACCCGAATCACATGCCATTCAATCCTATGATGATCAAAGTATTATTGTGAATGGTGTGTTGTACCAAGAAAGTACAACCATAAGTCGAGAATCCATTCAATCAGGTTGGCCAGTTCATTCCATTGTTGATCTGAGTGAAGCAACATTGGCACCGTTAATTGCTCAGCATCCTGAAATTATCTTGATTGGTCATAACGAAATCAAAGGCTATATTTCACCCAGTATTATCAGTGCCTTATCGAGACGACGCATCGGTATTGAATGCATGTCCATAGGCGCTGCATGTCGAACATTTAACGTACTACTGGGTGAACAACGAGCTGTTGTACTGGGGTTTATTAAAGGTTAAAGCCACAGCTCTCTGAGAGTGGGTAATTTTTATGCAAACAAATTAACTACCTCTTGAACAATAACCAACGCAAAAAATAATCCCGTAGTCATAATCATCACGCGCTTTCTGGTGAAACCATGACTCTCAGTATCTTGTTTAAGTTTTGATTTATAAACCATTAATACCGGAAATAAACCTAATAGAATGGCGACGAATAGCCCCGCAAAACTTAAGACAGGCACAAACGCACTCGGCGCAAAGCGAGTGATAAATAGCGGTGGAATAAAGGTAATGAGGGACAAAACTAAGCGATTCCACCCCACCGCTTTCATGCTCAAGCTATCGGCCAAAAAATGAATTAACGCGAGTGATACACCCAAAAAAGATGTGACCGCGGCAAAAATTGCGAATAATTGACCTGAAAAACGCACTATCGGTCGACTCACCGAAGTAGCGAAGGCTAAAATAACACCTGTTCCATTGTCACCCATATCTTTTAGCGATTGAAAGCTCAGTGAACCCTCATAAGGAATATGACTCAACATGACCCATTCCCAAACTGCATACGCCGCTAACGCAGTAATCCCACCAATCATAATGGCAAACGTCGCTGACTTTTTATCATAATCCAAATACTCAGTCATGGCCGGAACAATAATACTAAATCCAAATGTCGTTAATAAAAGAGGTAATGACGGAAAAATTGCTGAAAAATTACAATGAATTACCCATTCATGGTGCAATGGTGACAAACTCAATCCCACTGTCGTCAAAAAGGCCAGGATCAAGCCAATAGCCAATACATTATTCATGCTATAAATAAATCGCTCACCACAAAAAACAACAACAGCAAAAACCAAGGTAAAAAGAATCGTCATCCAAGAACCGGGTAATGAAACAAAATGACTCAAGACCACACTCAACCAAGCTGAGCCAGCCATCATGTAAGTACACAATAAGGCATATAACAAAAGGATAATGATGATTGATGAAGAATATTGCCCCGTACGACCCAAGGTCAATTTAATCATACTCGATAAATTGAAGTGACCTTTAACGTGTAATTTGATGTCTAAAATATACAACGCTGCAACAGTCATAAAGACCCAAGCCACCATAAACGCCACAAAAGTAGGAATTAAACCCGCAGTGCTAGTTACAATGGGCAAACCCAAAATCCCTGTCCCCACAGCTGTACCTGTGATCATCAAAATGGCATTAAATGTTTTTAATTTGTTCATTTTTGTATTATGTTCACTCTATTTATTTGTAACAAGATTTACGAGATCAACGTAGGTTTGATTTTGCCCTCATCCGCCCTGCGAGCACCTTCTCCCAATTTTTGGGAGAAGGAAAAAGGGTCGACTCTTGCAACGATCCTAGCGCATTTAATAATCTTTTTGATTAAAATTAACTCAATATTTTAAAGTTAGACTATACTTAAAATATCACCCATTACACAAAATGATTATTATGACATTTTTTAGCTCCAAACCAATAGAAAAAAGTGAGCCTTTGTTAATTAAACAATATCCAGCAGGCTTTAGTTGGCTATTTCCCAAACAGGTGCTCCTCAAGGCATTTGATGTGGTCACTGATATTGAAAAGCATTTACTACAAATTAGACTGTCCCATGCCCAACGTAATGATAGTTTCTCCAAAATATTAGACAAATCACTATTAATCATGATGTGCGTTAAAGAATTTAAAGAGAGTGCCGAATCAGAATTTGGTACGGATAGATTTAAGGAAATGTTTCAGAATGTTATCGATGCCATTGTGAGTACAGATCATGGCTCCATTGTATCATTCGAGGTTAATAGCCTACATGCTTGCATTGCTGCGTCAGGACTCGCTGACATATTAGAAATCATCAGACGAAGCATTCCGTCTGCCCCTGGCCTCACTGGAAAAGAACAAATTGAGGCTATTCGAAATAAACTTGTAGATCATATCATTGCCTATAAAAAGACATTGTCAGCAGAAGAACGTGCAAAAATATCAGAAACTATAGATCCTCTTACTCCCTCAAACCAGACGCCTCGCGCCTAAGACATTAGGCACTTGGCGTAGTCGATTGAGCATTCGAGATAAACTGTTTAGTCCATCCACTTCCATGGTAATTTTAATTTGTGTGGTATTTTCGTGTTTATCTGTTTCTGTTTGTAATGCAAACACGTGAGCTCTTTCATTGGACAACAGCGACGTAATATCGCGCAATAAAGTTGAGCGATCAAACGCATTAATTAAAATATCGACAATATACAAATCACGCATCGCATTACCCCAATTAACTTCTAAAAAGCGCGCACGCTGTTTTGGCTGAGCAGCGATAATATTGGGACAATCTTGACGATGCACGGATACGCCGCGGCCAATGGTGATATAACCAATCACCTCATCCCCCGGCAAGGGCTGGCAACAGCGTGCCATGTGCGTTAATAAATTACCCACACCCTCAATTTGCAACTCACTTCTCGAGGTAGGAATTTTTTTAGGTAATTTAATGACTTTTTGCAAGACTTGATCGGTTTTTTCTGCAGGTGTCACACGATTTAAAATGTGCGTTAATTTAATGTCACCGCGTCCAAGTGCTGCGTACAAATCGTTCAGTGTTTTAAATTTCAACTCAGGCAATATCTCTTGCAAACGTTCTATTTTAATACCCAGCGTTTTTAATTCTTTATCTAAAATCTCATGTCCTTCAGCACAGTTTTTGTCAAAATCTTGGAGTTTAAACCAATGCAATACCTTTGCTTTGGCACGAGATGTTTTCAAATAATGAAGATGGGGATTAATCCAATCGCGCGATGGTCTCGCCTCTTTACCAGTCAGTACTTCAATTTTATCACCCGTTTTCAACTGATATGTGAGTGGCACAATTGCACCATTAACTTTCGCTCCGCGACAGCGATGTCCCATTTGAGAGTGCACATGATAAGCAAAATCAAGTGCCGTCACCCCCGTGGGTAAATCAAGAATGTCACCATCTGGCGTAAATACATAAACTCGGTCTTCTAAAAACTCAGATTCAATCGCCGCAAAGACTCCTTTATTCGTGGACACATCGCGATGCCAAGCTAATACTTCACGTAACCACTCAATCTTTCGTTCATGGCTCGCTTTATTTTGGACACCACCTTCTTTATATTTCCAGTGGGCAGCAACCCCCATTTCAGCTTGCTCATGCATTAAAAACGTACGAATTTGTACTTCAAAAACACGATTCTCTGGTCCAATAACCGCCGTGTGTAACGACCGATAACCATTTGCTTTAGGCCTATCAATGTAATCATCAAATTCTTTAATCACTTGATGCCAAATCATGTGAATTAAACTTAATACTTCATAACACTGCTCTTTCGTATCCACTAAAATTCGAACAGCCGTGGCATCGTAAATTTCAGTCAGCGGCACATTTTTACGCTTCATTTTGCGATAAATACTATGGATGTGTTTGGAGCGACCATAGACAGCAAAATGTTCGAGCCCAAGCGCTTTGATATGTTTATTTAATTCATCCACGATTAAATTAACGTACCGATCCCTATCCAGACGTTTCGCTTTTAATTCAACAGCAATGGCTTTGTATTCATCTGGATACAAATATCGAAAAGCTAAGTCCTCCATTTCCCATTTTATCGCCCCAATCCCCAAGCGATTAGCCAATGGCGCGTAAATTTCCATCGCCTCGGTTGCCACCTGTTGACGCATCTGCGATGAAATGGGCGCCGAAGAACGTAACACGCACAATCGATCGGCTAACTTAATTAAGACAACACGCACGTCATCTACCATGGCCAATAGCATCTTACGCATATTATCGATTTGATGTTTATGCTGTGGGTATTTATCTAATGCTGAAATGCCTGAAATGGCGCTCATTTTTTCCACACCACTGACTAAGCGTGCGACTTGACTTCCTAATTGTTCTTCAACATCTTCTAATGATAATTCAGCATAATGGACACTCACAAAAAGAATAGCGGCAGCCAGAGTTTCTTGGTCAACTTCTAAATCAGCCAGCACATCAGCCATTGCCAGACCTTGTTGCAAGCAGGATTCGCCTGTTTCCGTGGCGTGATCATGCCCAGCTAACTGACTTAAGGTGCATGCATTACGAATCATATCTAAATCTTGGAAATAGCCTTTACTGCCCACCACATGCAACCATTGCTCAACGTCAATGCTTCCATCCGAGTGTAACGGCATGCCTTCCTTGACTTTTACCATAAAAAAACTCCAATTAATCTTTTACAAACAACGCGATCGATTCAACATGCGACGTATGGGGAAACATGTCCATGACTCCTGCCGATATCAAACGATATCCATGTTCATGAACAAGAATATTGGCATCTCGTGCCAGGGTCACCGGATTACATGAAACATACACGATCCGTTGAGGGTTGACTTTTTTCAAGTTTTTCACAATCGCCAGTGCGCCAGTGCGCGGAGGGTCTAATAGTAGTTTAGTTACCTCACGGCACATACGATCCGTGAGAGCATTTTCGTCTTCTAAATTGGCGCATAAAAACGTGATATTTTTGAGTTGATTGGCACAAGCATTCATTTCACCACGGCGAACCATGGTATCACTGCCTTCTACGGCAATGACTCGTTCGCACTGCGTAGCAAGTGGCAATGAAAAATTACCTAATCCACAAAATAAATCAAGCACAACATCCGTCGTCTTTAGCTCCAATAATTGAATTGCTAACGAAACCATCTCCCGGTTGATTCCTGAGTTTACTTGCGTAAAATCAGTGGGATGGAACTGATACTCAATATCAAACGCAGGCAATCGATACGTTAAAAACTCACTGACATCTTTAGGGTAAAACAAATGCACACTGTCAGGCCCCGCAGGTTGCAAGAATATTCTGAATTGCGTCTTATCAGCAAATGCCTTAATTTTCTCGTGATCTGAGACACTCAACGGCGTCAAATGACGTAAAATCAAAGCCACATCGTCGTCGCCGGCAGCAACTTCAATTTGCGCGATGCATTTAGAATCGTCTAAAGAATCTAATAATTGACGCATCACATCAATTTCGGCGTCCACACGTGCGTTTAACACCAAACAAGTGTGAATGTCTGTGATATAGCGAGGATTATTTTTTTCACGAAACCCCACTAACGTCGCTTGCTTTTTCTCAACATAACGCACACTCAAGCGTGCTTTATTGCGGTAATGCCATACTGCGCTTCTTAGGGGTGGCATTATCGTTTCGGGTTGGCAATGACCGATGCGTGTTAAAACATCCAGTAACAATGCCTGTTTCTCAATGATCTGCATTTCACTATTTAGATGCTGTAAAGAACAGCCGCCACACATTGCATAATGAGGACATCGTGGTTCAACACGATGAGCTGATGGGGTGATAACGGATACTAGGCGTCCTTCATCGTAATCACTTTTTCGTTTGGTGTAGGTAAACATCACTGTTTCAGATGCCAAGGCACCATCAACAAAGGTTGTTTTACCATCAATGCGCGCAATACCTCGTCCATCATGACTTAATTTTTCAATGTGAGCAGTCACCGGCGTCTTTGGTAATGCCTGACGTCTTCTATTCATATGTTATTCTCTCAAGATTTCAATCGTAAACAGACGCTATAAGCTCGTAATAAAGGCATCGACATCCTTACTCGGCAATTCTTCCCATTCGCCGCGACTTAAATAACGTGGCATTTGAAATGAACCATAACGAATGCGAATCAAACGACTGACTTCCACACCTTGTGAGTTCCATAAGCGTCTTACTTCGCGGTTGCGACCTTCACTCAATACCACATGAAACCAGGTGTTTGTACCTTCTCCACCCCGGTTTTCTATGCGTTTGAATTTAGCCAAACCGTCATCCAAGGTGACCCCTTTTAATAAATTTGTAATGATTTCTGGTTTAACTTGGCCATAAACTCGCACCGCATACTCGCGCTCTAACTCATATTTGGGATGCATCAAACGGTTTGCTAATTCACCATTATTAGTGAAAATCAGTAATCCTGATGTATTAATATCCAAGCGCCCCACTTGAATCCACCTTCCTTGCTTTAAATGAGGCAAGTGATCAAAAACCGTTTTGCTGTGTTTAGGATCACGTCGGCTTGAAATTTCACCAATCGGTTTGTGGTATAACAAAATTCGCGTTTTATAACTAATTTTGAGTGGATTATCAATAATACGACCACGTACACTGATTTTATCATCCGATGAAGCGGAGTCACCGATTTTCGCAGTCACACCATTCACCTGAACTAAACCCTCTGTAATCCAGCGTTCCATTTCTCGTCTCGATCCAAGACCTGCCTGACTTAACAGCTTCTGCAATCGTTCGCTACTCATGATTCACCGTACCCAATAAAGGCAAGTCATTCAAACTCACCAAGTTAAAATAATCAAGAAATGATTTCGTTGTGGCATAAACGGCTGGTTTACCCGGAACATCTCTGAAACCTGCCACGCGCACCCACTCACGATCAAGGAGTGTTTTCAAAATCGAAGTACTGACAGCAACCCCACGGATCTCTTCTATTTCAGCACGCGTTACGGGCTGTTTATAGGCAATGATCGATAAAATTTCAAATAATGCATTAGAATATTTTGCAGGTTTTTCGGCAAATAAGCGAGTCACCCACATCGCGTATTGCTGTCTTGTTTGAAAACAATAACCGGTGGCTAAGCACTTCAATTCAATGGCTCGTGTTGCGTAATCAGTTGCTAATGAATCAAGCGCATCGACAAGCTGTGCGCGAGTTGGTTTTTCCCAGTCTTCGAACACTGCAAGCATCGTATCGATACTGAGTGGCTCCGAGCTACTGAGTAATAATGCTTCAATAACCTGTTTAATCAAACCATCATCCATGATAAGACAACTCACTTGTCATTTCATGTTGCTTCGTTTGTATATAAATTGGCATAAAAGATTCCGTTTGTATGAGAACCAACAACGCTTGCTTCGCAAGTTCGAGTATCGCTAAAAAGGATACGACCAATCCCATGCGTCCCTCGCAGTCTTGATACAACGTCGTAAACTCCAAAGCACCTTCATCTTGTAAGCGCTGCAATACATGCACCATACGATCCCGCACCGATAGAGGTTCACGTTGAATTTGATGTTGCACAACATGACCTTGACGTTCCAACACACGGCGCATGCCATCAATCACTTGCTCTAATGTTGCCTCGGGCCATACCATCATCACGGGCGCATCAGGTTGCCTCACCTGAATAGGAAACACATCCCGATCGCGTCGTGGTCGTTGATCAAACCACACCGCTGCCTGTTTAAACTGCTCGTAAACTTGTAAGCGTTTAACCAATTCCATACGTGGATCAATTTCTTCGCCATCATCATTGACGACAACAACCGGCAACAACAAACGTGATTTAATTTCCGCAAGCATGGCTGCCATCACCAAATAATCGACGGCCAATTCCATACGGCTTCCCTCCATCAGCTCAATGTATTGCATGTATTGTTGAGTAATATGCACCATGGGAATATCCATGATATCGATATCCTCACGCCGAATCAGATACAGCAACAGATCCAATGGCCCTGTAAACGATTCCAATAAAATTTCCAGAGCATCCGACGGAATGAATAAATCGCTTGGTGTCGTATAACTAATAATCAATCCCCATCGCTTCACGAACATCGGCTAATGTTTTAATCGCTTCCGTACGCGCTTGCTCACTACCTTCCGCTACAATTCGCTTCACTGATCCCAAATCCGCATCGTAATCACGAATGGATGCTTGAATAGGTTCTAGTTCTTTTTTGATCGCATCAATAACAGGCTGTTTGCATTCAAGACAACCTATACCCGCTGAGCGACACCCAGTGTCCACCCACTGTTTGACGTCATCCGTGGAGTATACTTTATGAAATTGCCACACAGGACATTTGCCCGGATCGCCTGGATCAGTGCGTTTAATACGCGCAGGATCAGTAGGCATCGTGCGAATTTTTTTCTCGATGACGTCCGGTTCTTCGCGCAAACTAATGGTGTTATGATATGATTTGGACATTTTCTGTCCATCAATTCCCGGCATTTTCGCTTGTTCAGTCAATAACGCCTGCGGCTCAGGTAGAACTATTTTTCCCGAGCCATCCAAAAACCCAAACAATCGCTCTTTATCACCAAGCGATAAATTATGCTGTGACTCAATCAACGCTCGCGCTGTTTTGAGGGACTCATGACATCCTTCTTGCTGAAATTGAGTGCGAAATTGATTATATAATTTGCTATTCTTCTTACCCATTTTTTTAATGGCTTCTGCGGCCAACCATTCAAAATTGGGCTCACGGCCATATAAAAAATTAAATCGTCTTGCAACTTCTCGTGTTAATTCGATGTGAGATACTTGATCCTCACCAACCGGAACCCAATCAGCCTTATACAATAAAACATCCGCACTTTGTAATAAAGGATATCCCAGAAAACCGTACGTTGAGAGATCTTTTTCGTGCAATTTTTCTTGTTGATCTTTATAAGTCGGCACACGCTCCAACCAACCCATTGGCGTCATCATAGACAACAATAAATGCAATTCTGCATGTTCTGGAACCCAAGATTGAATAAATAGTCGCGATAAGCCAGGATTCACTCCACAAGCCATCCAATCAACAACCATTTCCCAAATCGCAACTTCTAAATTTTTAGGATTTTCGTAATTTGTTGTCAGTGCATGCCAATCTGCCACAAAAAATAGGCAATCATACTGATGCTGAAGTTTAATCCAATTTTTAAGCACGCCATGGTAATGCCCAAGGTGCAAACGACCCGTCGCTCGCATACCTGAAACCACGCGCTTACTACTACTAAAAACCGACATGCCCCTCTCCTCAAAGAATGTCTATCTTTTATACTCTAAAGGGTGAAGCATCGCCTTTGCCCTCTCGAATAATATCAGGATAATGACCCGTCAAATCCACCACCGTTGTCGGTTCATGACTGCAATGTCCACCGTTGATAATTAAATCCACTTGTTTACCTAATAAATCCTGAATCGACTCAGGCTCGCTCAACGGGACACTCGCTCCAGGTAATCGCAATGTCGAACTCATGAGTGGTGCCTCCAAACAGTCAAGAAACGCCATGCAAATCACATGATCGGGGATACGTAATCCTACCGTTTTACGCTTTGGCTGAAGCAGTAAACGAGGCACTTCATGTGTTGCATTCAAAATAAAAGTATACGCACCGGGCGTAAATGCTTTTAATAAACGAAAAATGGGGTTAGTCACCCGAGCATACATGCTCAGCTGCGATAAATCTCGACAAACCAACGTCATATGATGATCTTTACCCAATTGACGTAATTGCCGAATACGCTCTAGAGCTGATTTATTTCCTAAACTACAGCCCAATGCATACCCTGAATCGGTTGGGTAGACAATTAAGCCACCTTCCTCAACAATTGTCGCCGCCTGACGCAATAACCTCGCTTGTGGATTATCAGGGTGAATCGCAAAAATTTGGCTCATTTAATTTACACTCCATTGGTGCCAAATCGGTACACAGTCTTCAGGTAACTGTTTCTGCCGACCTAGAGCAACACGGGATAATTTGTCTCCATGGTAATCCGAACCGGTTGATGCCAACAATTCAAAACGTGAACAAGTCTGAGCAGCTTCATGCACATCAGTCCATAGCATATCGCCAGAAACAACTTCTAACCCAACTCCGCCGGCTATTTTAAAATGTTTAATTAATTCATGCAATTTAGTCCGCGTTAATTTATATTTCAACGGATGAGCAATGACAGCTTGACCTCCCGCTTGCATAATGCCTTGCACCGCTTCATCAAGACTTATCCAAGACGTCGGTACATATGCCTTTTGCCTGTCGCCTAAAAATCGTTTAAACGCCACGTTCATATTGGGGACTAATCCTTCGTTAATCAAGACCTGCGCAAAATGAGGTCGACCCACGCGTTGATGTCCGGCTATTTCACACGCTTTTTGATACGCATTCTCTACCCCACAACGTGCCAAACATTCGCCAATTGCAATGGCCCGTTCAATACGATGCTCTTTTTGTAGCCTAATTAACTGCTTAAGATGTGGATCAATGGGGTTAATATTTAAACCAAGAATATGAATATCATATTTTTTCCAACGGACACTGAGCTCAATACCATTAATAATACGCATTGTGCTGTTGCTTGCTGCTTGATGTAACCGCGTTAGTCCATCTACCGTATCGTGATCTGTTAAAGCCAACACCTGAATACCCGCCTTGATGGCTTGTGAAAAAAGCGCCTCAGGACTTAGTAACCCATCAGAAAAATCACTATGACAATGTAAATCAATCATCTCTGTCCAATCACACTTACTTATGAAGCAGTATACTCGGGTATCAATAAAAAAGTAATCGAAGAATGAAATAAGGACATTGTCGTACGTTTAAAAATAGGTAATACTAATCTTCAAGATTAGTGCATTTATCTTCACACAGGTGAAATAAACGAAATGATCTTAGAGCCTGTCTTCACATATCAGGCGTTTAGGCTTTGATTTTTTTAACTAAACTAAGGAAAGTATCATGAAAAAAGCAACACTTACAGCGGTTACTTTGTTGGCAGCCCTATCTACAACTGCGATTACTTCTGTCACGTATGCTACACCTGCACAAGCTCATCAGGCTGCTAAGGAGAATGCTAAAGATAATGCTATAAATGCTATAGATAATGCTACAGATAATGCCGCTGACGGTGGCGAAGCGGGTGGTGCAGGTCAGTAAACTCCATACACTGATTATTGTCATCTTACGATTTTTGTTTTTCAACGCTTACTATGAAAATAAAGGAAAATATCATGAAAAAATCAACGCTTGTAGTAGCTACTTTATTGACTGCTCTATCTGCAGTTACTGTTGCTCCCGCTGCTTATGCAGACGATGACGTACAACAGCAACCAACCGCTACCCCATGTGCAGCAGAATCTCCAACTAATGCCCCTTGTGAAGGCTGTGCTGCTGCTAACCCTGACAATGAAAGCTAAAAGGCTATCATCAGGGCGAGTTATCTCGCCCTGATTGTTCGTGTTCCTGTTATCGCATTGATTATGTCAATTCATCTGATTGAAACACCTCAAGCTGTTGGACCGTTTTCGCTGCCAAATTTAACTCGTTGGCAAAAAAACAAACTGGTTGAACGTGCAGAACAAGTATTAATCGCCCAACATCAAATGCTGAACCAAAAGGGTAAAAATATTTTACATTACACCCTCAATAAAAAGCGTAAACATATCCGGTTTAATCATTATCCCAAAGGGGATCGAATTGATCTGAAAACAGGCGGTCAATATTTCTATCATTGCCATCGTGAGAATGAAGGCAGTGAAGAACATGGCCATTTCCATTGCTTTCTACGCCAAAAACATATTCCCAAAACAATTAAGCCAACACCATTACCGGATTGGGATATTTATCAAAATAATGCCTTGACCCACCTGGTTTGCATTGCCATGAATTGCCTAGGCCAACCCATTCGTTTATTTACAGTGAATCGTTGGGTTACAAATGAGACCTGGTTCGATGCCGCAGATATGCTGAAATTAACCAAACGATTTAAGATGACATTAACAGACGATCCTTATTGGCAGGTTTTAGATCGATGGGTAGAAGGAATGTTACACTTGTTTGCCCCTCAAATTAACTGGCTACATCAAACACGCGATGCACAACTGGCATTGCATGTTCAAAAAAATCCGTTAAGTAACATTTATGAAAATAAAGACATTGAAGAAATCTCTGAAATTTCAATTGATTTACAAGAACATATTCAATGGATTTTAAATGAGTAGGTCTGTTGATACCCCCCGAGAAACCTTTTTTGTCATCTAATTTTTTAGCTACATAGTGGGTTTCGAATTTTCAACTGTACTTTCAATAGGATCTGTGCGAATCGTCAACGGGCTCTAATAAGTTTACAACGTCTAACTGTTATACAGTAGAGTGGCCACTTTTGAGTGAATTTAGAACCATCTTTAATTGATCGTAAGATACATTTACGTTTATGGTTTGGGGCTAGAATTAGACTTTTGTAAGTAATCCTTCCAATCCTTGATTAAATTATCAATATACCCTTTTATTTTCTCAATCAAGGTACGTTTATCAAAAATAGCTGCAAAGCGTCTATTGGTGCAGTCGATTTCAACCTCGTAGGTGTAAGTACCATCTTCTTTGAGCGTATAGGTTGCTGTTGTTTTAGCAACGTGGTTACCGTTAGTATCGCTATATTCTGTTGATTCAACCAACATTAATTCATTGTTATTATTACAGCTTATGTTCACCGTGGCGGAGTTGTTTACGTGATTTTTCTTGACTGCAGAACTGAATACGATGTGATGGGTGGTTGCAAATAAAAGCCTATCGACATCCAAATAGGGATACCATATGTCCAACAACTGGCCTGATATCGTCAGGTTTCTGGATAAATAGTCCTTTAACTGACTTTCATTCACAAACGAATTCTTTAGTGGATCACCCTTGATCAAGATAGAGCTCGATGATGACTGTGCGTTTCTATTCCAATCACTTAGCCTTGAAGCGCTTGCACTATCATGTTTATATTTATAATCAAAAAACGTCTTAGTATCACGATAATGCCAATAGTTTTTTTTAGTCATGCCAGCATCTCATATCTCATATACAATAAATAATAGCACCATTTTGAACATAAAAAAACCCGCCAAATGGCGGGTTTTTTAGAACGGGGGGAGGATTACATCATACCGCCCATGCCTCCCATACCACCCATTCCGCCCATGCCGCCCATACCACCAGCGTCAGCAGCGCCTTCATCTTTCTTTGGTAATTCAGCAACCATGCATTCAGTCGTTAGCATTAAGCTGGCGATTGAAGCCGCATTTTGCAATGCAGTGCGCGTTACTTTAGTTGGATCTAAAATACCCATCTCAACCATATCACCGTATTCACCTGTTGCAGCATTAAACCCGAAATTACCTTTTGCTTCAGCAATGCGGTTTACAACAACAGATGATTCATAACCTGCGTTAGCAACGATCTGACGCAATGGCGCTTCGATCGCACGACGAAGAATATCGATACCCATCGTTTGATCATGGTTGTCACCTTCCAAACCATCCAATACTTTCTGAGCACGAATCAACGCAACACCACCACCTGCAACGATCCCTTCTTCAACCGCAGCACGCGTTGCATGTAGCGCATCTTCAACACGCGCTTTTTTCTCTTTTACTTCAAATTCAGTAGCACCACCTACTTTGATCACAGCAACACCGCCTGCTAACTTAGCAACACGCTCTTGCAATTTTTCACGATCATAATCAGATGACGTTTCTGCCATTTGCGCACGGATTTGCGCGATACGATCATTGATATCATGCGCTTTACCTTGACCATCAATAATTGTTGTATTTTCTTTGGTAACCACGATACGTTTTGCTGTACCTAAGTCTTCCATGGTTGATGCTTCTAAGCTTTTACCAATTTCTTCAGAAATCACTTGTGAACTGGTCAAAATCGCAATGTCTTGCAACATCGCTTTACGGCGATCACCAAAACCAGGTGCCTTAACCGCACATACTTTAACGATGCCACGCATGTTGTTAACAACCAACGTTGCCAATGCTTCGCCTTCCACATCTTCCGCGATGATTAACAATGGACGACCTGCTTTTGCAACGCCTTCTAGTACAGGCAACATGTCACGAATACTCGATATTTTCTTATCAACCAACAAAATGAATGGCTGTTCAAGTTCTGCTGACATGTTTTGTTGATTGTTGATGAAGTAAGGAGAAATGTATCCACGGTCAAATTGCATCCCTTCAACAACTGATAATTCATTTTCTAGACCGTTACCATCTTCAACCGTGATCACGCCTTCTTTACCCACTTTTTCCATCGCTTCAGCAATAATTGAGCCAATTGCGATATCTGAGTTAGCAGAGATAGTACCGACCTGCGCAATCGCTTTACCATCTTTACATGGCTTAGACATCGATTGCAGTTGTTTAGTAATTGCCAATACCGCTTTATCGATACCGCGCTTAAGATCCATTGGGTTCATACCAGCAGCCACTGCTTTATGACCTTCAACCAGAATCGAACGTGCTAACACAGTCGCTGTCGTTGTACCATCGCCTGCTGTATCAGATGTTTTAGACGCTACTTCTTTAACCATCTGTGCGCCCATGTTTTTAAAACGATCTTCGAATTCGATTTCTTTTGCAACAGACACACCATCCTTCGTTACAGTGGGTGCACCGTATGATTTTTCAAGCACAACATTACGTCCACGTGGACCCATTGTCACTTGTACCGCATTTGCTAACGCGTTAACACCAGCAAGCATTTGTTGACGCGCATCGTCGCCAAAACGTAATTCTTTAGCCATTATCTGTCTCCGTTCACGTTTAGAAAATAAAATTACTTCTCAACTACAGCCATGATGTCATCTTCACGCATCACAACTAGCTCTTGACCATTCAGTTTGATTTCAGTGCCGCTGTATTTGCCAAACAAAATCACATCACCTACTTTCACTGCTAATGCACGCACATCACCGTTTTCCAGCGCTTTACCAGCACCAACTGCAACAATTTCACCACGCATGGGCTTTTCTGCTGCGCTATCTGGAATAACAATACCACCCGCTGTTGTACGCTCATCTTCTAAACGACGAACCACAACACGATCATGTAAAGGACGAATTTTCATAGTCATAACTCATTTCTCCTGATTTGTTGATTATCTTCATAGTCAGAGTGTTGTCTGATGTTTTCCTATATGGGGACAGTAAATTTTTTTTCAAGGGACAAGATAAAAATAATTATGTTATGATGTGACCTATTCTATAACAATGATTGAACAACTTATGATCAAACGTTGCTTAGTTGCTGCCCTCATTCTCTTCCCCATCCTTGTCCTTGCAGAACCTTTACCTGCCCATGAGGTATTTCAGCTTTCTACTAAAGCATTTGATCCCAATACATTGTTAGTGACGTGGACTATTAAGCCTGGCTACTTTTTATATAAAGACCGGATTCAATTCGACACACAAACAAATCAAAATATCCATGTTGGTCCCATAACCTATCCTAAAGCACAAACAAAAACAAATCGTCAAAGACAGCAGTTTTTAATCTATCGTGATCAATTGCAACTTTCCTTGCCGATTTTGAATGAACATTCCGGTGAAACCTTGCTTAACGTGCACTTTCAAGGCTGCTCAGATGAGGGGTTTTGCTATCCACCAGAAATTCAGTCCATCAAATTGACCATTGATCCCCAATTAAGACTCACTGAAGCCGTTGTCGAAGAATCGATACTTGATAGTAATGAGCAAAATCCCGCGATGGTTGAACGTATTGCACCACCGATTCGATCACAACCCGATGACTCCACCGATTTTGAATTATTATTTTCATCAAAAAGCTGGCTGTTAATCATGATCAGTTTTTTTGGTTTTGGCCTCTTACTTTCATTCACACCATGTGTGTTACCCATGGTTCCGGTGCTTTCAGGTATTATTGTTGGGCACGGTCATAACATATCGACTCGAAAAGCATTTTTACTATCACTGAGCTACGTGCTGAGCATGTCAATCACTTATGGTGTCGTTGGTGCCGCCATTGCCTTATTGGGCAGTAATATTCAGATTCTTATGCAATCACCTTGGACTATTTGTTTATTTAGCCTAATTTTTGTTTTACTGGCACTGTCTATGTTTAATATGTATGAGTTGCGTTTACCACTGTCCTGGCAAAATGCCTTAGCAAAAATCACGCGTACTCAGGCCGGTGGGCATTATTTAAATGCAGCACTCATGGGATGTATGTCAACCTTGATTTTATCGCCCTGTGTCACAGCTCCCTTAATTGGTGCCTTGGGTTATATTGCTCAAACAGGTGATATGATATTAGGTTTACTAGCCTTATTTTTCTTAGGTATGGGCATGGGTACACCACTCCTGTTGATTGGCGCATCAGCGGGTAAACTACTTCCTAAAGCAGGGTCATGGATGAATGCGGTCAAAGCTCTGTTTGGGGTTATTTTAATTGGTGTGGCCATTTATTTATTGTCTCGTCTGCTCCCTGCCCCACTGACTATGGCCCTGTGGGCAACATTGTTCATTTTTGTTGGAGTTTACTTAAAACCGTTTAATCGTAGTGACACAAATCAAGATAAACTCAAACAAGGCTTAGGCATTTTATCATTAACTTATGGTTTGTTTCTTCTATATGGAGCAAGCGCTGGTCATATCAATCCATTATTACCTTTACAAACAACGCCACAACCAATCTCTACAAAGACACAATCTGAGCTAATTGTTGTCAAAACCGTTCGGGAAGCACAACAAGCACTTGCTGATGCGAAAGGCAGCAACACACCCGTCATGCTTGACTTTTATGCTGATTGGTGTGCGTCTTGTAAAGTCATCGCAGCAACGACGTTACAAAATAAAACGATACGGCAAACATTACAGCATATCACAGTAATTCAAGTCGATCTCACACCGAACAATACTGACTCGCATGCTCTATTAAATTACTTTCATGTCGTTGCTCCTCCGACCTTTCTTTTTTATAACGCCGATGGTGAGGCGTTAAATCAATTGCAATTAGTAGGCGACGTTTCCGTCAATAGTTTATTGAATCGATTAAATAAAATCATGAGCAAAGGCTGAGACTAATAAAAAGTGCTACTTCGCAGGCCTGTTGAGCCAAGGCCCAACTTACGTTTAAATACTGCCATGTGACCTGGTTGAACTCAACTTGTATGTTCTGTTACCTATGTGCCGATCACACATGTTGCCTACATACATGTAGGTTGGGTCTTGGCCCAACAGACGCAGGCAGTGCCACAAAGCCTTTAAAAAGTATGTTAACTGATATCATACCGATCAAAACGCACTGTTTTTCCAGCAAAGCTTTGTGTTGGTTTCACCAAAGCAGGTAAACGTTGCGGCCATTTGACAACCACACGCTTTTTTGCGTGGTGTAAAGCCAATTCAATGAGTGTTTTTGCATCGTCATCGGGGCCAAATAAACGTTGCAAGGCCTGCATGTCTTTTTTTACTAAGGCTGATTTTTGACGCTCAGGATGCATAGGGTCGATGTAAATGACATCGGGACAATCCTCGGCATGCAAATGATGCAAATAAGTTGTCGCCTCCACATGCAATAGACGCAGTGATAATGCTTCATTCGCTAAACGCTGTAACGCATCATCCAGTAATGCCGCCATGATAGGCTGACGCTCTAACATCAAGACATCGGCTCCAAAACTCGCCAAAAGCGCCGCATCCCTACCCCAACCTGCCGTGATATCGAATATTTTCAACCCCGGTACAGGTTTGCAGGCACGAATCAAGTCTTGCTGTTTGCCTGCTTCCCGACGTCGTTGCAACGTCGAGCCATTAAAATCAACAAATAAAGGCGAAAACCCATCCATGAGTAATTCTAAGCGTTCAGCAGTCAGATTTAAACGCGGTAATTGCTCATTATTCACCACAAAATGATAACGTTTCGCCAGTATATTTACACGAGTCAACAAATCATCTTCGGTAAAACCAATCGGGATCAGCTTGTTCATTGAGTGACAGCAACTGCACTACCCAATACGGCAATATCAGCCACGCCTTGCAGCAGCTGTTGTAAACGAGTCAATAGACTCAAGCGATTTTGCTTTAATGCTGAGTCATCCACCATCACCATAACTTGATCAAAAAATACGTCCAAAGGTACTTTAAGACTGGCCAATTGAGTCAGAATCTCAGTGTAATGGCCAGTATGATAACAAGGTGCTATCTGTGCCTCTACTGCAATGATACGCTCAAATAACTGCTTTTCAGCAGCTTCAACAAACAACGCAACATCTACCGTTGAGTGATCATCATTTCGTGTGGCTTGATTCAATAAATTAGCCACGCGCTTACATACGGCCGATAACGATGACGCTTCTGGCATACTGATAAAACCTAATAATGCATGAATACGTTTATCAGCGTCAAATAACCACTCATCTTGACGGGCACGCACCGCATGCACCAACTCCGACGCAATGGACTGTGCTTGATAATACGATTGCATGCGCTCGAGAATAAAGGTATGCACTTCAGATACCAAATTCTCCGAAAGCGACACACGATCTGCATAAGTATTTGCTGCATGCCCAATCAACGCCGATACGTTGATTTGCACAGGTAACTGAATAAGCATTCGCACAATCGCTAACGCATGACGTCTTAATTTAAACGGATCTTTAACCCCTGTAGGTTTTTGTCCAATGGCAAATAGGCCAACTAAAGTATCGAGGCGGTCTACCAATGACAATGCGATGCTCAATGGTGTGATCGGTAACTCATCGGTCGCGAATCGAGGCAAATACTGCTCATTTAATGCCTGTGCAACGGCCAACGCCTCTCCGTCATGACGTGCATAATAAAACCCCATCATTCCTTGTAACTCAGGAAATTCACCAACCATGCCTGTCAATAAATCACATTTAGACAATTCGACTGCTCGTTTAGCCTGTTGTGGATTCAATTGCAATGGCATCACTAATTCATTCATCAATTTCGCCATTCGCATTGTTTTATCAGCCAAACTGCCGAGACGAATTTGAAAAATAACCTGATGAGTCGCTGGTATATGCGACGCCAATGTCCTCTTTTTATCTTGCTGAAAGAAAAATGCCGCATCACTGAGTCGAGCGCGCATGACTTTTTCATTACCAAGCACCACTTGCTCTGGGTTTAAACTTTTAATATTGGTTACCGTGATAAAATGGGGAGCCAATTGACCATTTTTATGTCGCAACCCAAAACATTTTTGATGAGATTGCATCGAAGCAATCAATGCTTCGGCAGGCACATCTAAAAAAGCCGGCTCAAAGCTGGCTAACATCGCTTGTGGCCATTCAACAATCGATGTCACTTCATCCAATAACTCATCTGGAATAATCGCTTGTAAGCCATGATGTTCCGCTAATTGCTCAACTTGCTGACGAATCACTTGACGTCGTCGATCAAAATCAGCAATGACCCATGCATCCATCATTGACGACTCATATAAACTGGGTTTGGTGATGGTTACAGCACTCGGATGGTGAAAACGATGACCATAACTTTGATTACCACTCATCACACCTAAAATGCGCCCCGAAATCACCTCATCACCGAAGAGCAGCACGGCCCAATGCACTGGACGACTGAATTCTGTATCACCATCACCCCATCGCATGGGTTTAGCAATAGGTAATGCAGCTAATGCATCGTTAACAACCCCAACCAATAAACCGCGTGTAGCGACACCCGGCTGCTCTGACTCATAAGCCCACCATTCACCTTTATCGGTCTTCACCGTAGTCAAAGCATTTAAATCAACGCCACACGATTTTGCAAATCCTAATAAAGCAGGTGATGGGTTCCCCTCTGGATCCATGGCTACAGCAACAGCAGGCCCACGACGCGAAATATGCTGGCTAGCCTGCATACTCGCCACGTTCTGTATCAAAACAGCCAGTCGTCTGGGTGAGGCAAAAGCGTGCACTTCACCATGCTGAACATGTGCCTTATCAAGCATGGTATGCAGGTTAGCTGCCAAAGCTTCCGATAAAGCACTGACCGCACCTGAGGGTAACTCTTCCGTTCCCAATTCAAATAATAAATCGTTAACCATTCAGCTCGCTCTCATAATACATCTGCGCAACCGCTCGTGATAACTCTCTGACTCGTAAAATATAACGCTGACGCTCGGTTACTGAAATTGCACGTCGTGCATCCAATAAATTGAAGGTATGTGATGCTTTTAACACCATATCATACGCAGGTAACGGTAGGTGCAGTTCAACAAGCTTCATGGCTTCTGCTTCGTAATAATCAAATTGCTTAAACAAAGCATCCACATTGGCATGTTCAAAGTTATAGGCTGATTGTTGAATTTCATTTTGTAAAAATACATCACCATACGTGACGACACCATGCACGGTATTAGCCCAAGGCATATCAAAAACGCTGTCAACTGCTAATATTGCCATGGCAAGGCGCTCAAGACCATAGGTCAGTTCACCCGTGACTGGCTTACACACCACACCACCCACTTGTTGAAAATAAGTAAATTGTGACACCTCCATACCATTTTGCCACACTTCCCAACCTAATCCCCAGGCACCTAGTGTAGGCGATTCCCAGTTATCTTCAACAAAACGAATATCATCCGTTAACGGGTCAACACCCAATGCTCGCAATGAATCCAGATATTTCTCTTGGATATCCAAAGGAGATGGCTTTAAAACGACTTGAAATTGATAATAATGCTGCACCCGATTCGGATTTTCACCATAGCGACCATCCGTGGGACGTCGTGAAGGTTGAACATAGGCAGCCGCCCAAGGTTTGGGGCCTAATGCTCTTAAAAAGGTCGCCGGATGAAAAGTACCTGCTCCGACTTCCATATCCATAGGCTGTAAAATTAAACAACCCTGCTCGGCCCAAAACCGTTGCAGGGTTAATATGATGTCTTGAAACGTACTGGGTTTGGTCATCTAACTATTTTCCAGCCGCCTTATTGATTAGTGCTTGTAACGCTTCTTCACTTGCCGCACCGGGAATAAACCCTATTTCACTACCCGGTTTAAACTGACCATTAGGTGTTGATAACACGACAAATGCAGGTGTGCCCATCAAATGAATTTTTTCCGCCAATTGACGATTTTCCACTAATAGATCTGCTACAGTTTTGCTTGCCATATCTGTCTTTAATTTAGCCACATCAACGCCACATTGTTTGGCAATGGCCATAATCTTCTCTTCATTTAAGTGATCAGACTCTTTCAGTAATGCCGCTTGCAGTGCGAGATATTTACCTTGCATCGCCGCAGCAATGGCAGCTTTTGATGCCAATTCAGATTCTTTACCAAAAATGGGGAACTCTTTGAATACAACACGTAGATTAGCGTCTTTTTTAACAAGTTCACTCACAACGGGCTTCATTTTTTTGCAATGAATGCATTGATAATCAAAGAACTCAACCAACGTTACATTGCCTTTTGGGTTCCCAGCAACGGTTAAGTCACCTTTTACTAGGCTAGAACCATGTAATGTAATCGCTGATTGCGCTTCTTTTTGCATGGTTTGCTGTTGTTTTTGCTGCAGCGCTTGCGATGCCTCAACCAATACATCGGGATTATTGACTAAATAATCATGAATGACTTGCTCAATTTCTTTCTTATTAGCAGGTGTCATATCGATTGTACTGTCTGCTTTTGCAACAGACGAACCCATCGTCGCAATCAAAGCGCCCGCGGTTAATAATCCGGTTAATTTCACACTATTCTCCCTATGGTTAAGTCAAACACAGACCCTAACACTTGAGCATACTAAATTCAATAGGGTTAGGTCACTAAATTAGCATAGGCCAGCACCAACCACTTCGTCCCGTGTTCTGCAAATTTCACTTGAACACGCGTATGAGGTCCGCTACCTTCAATCGCTAAAACGATCCCCTGACCAAATTTGGCATGACTAACGGATTGACCTAAACGAAAACCACTATCGCTTGCAACGGATGTTTTAAATGGTTTACTTTCGGGTAATTGAAAACGCGCTTTTGATCGCACTTCATCCAGCAACTTTTCTGGTAATTCACTTAAAAACCGTGATGGCCGATGATATTCTTCGCGTCCATATTGACGTCTAATCTCAGCATAAGATAACACTAACTTTTCCATTGCACGCGTCATGCCGACATAACATAGACGACGCTCTTCTTCCAATCGCCCGGGTTCTTCCATGGATTGTTTGCCTGGAAACAATCCCTCTTCCATGCCAACTAAAAAAACAACAGGAAATTCAAGTCCTTTCGCAGCATGCAATGTCATCATATGCACCGATTGCTCATGCAAAGCCGCTTGCATCTCGCCTGCTTCTAGCGAAGTATGCGTTAAAAAAGCCACAAGCACCGGCAACTCATCACCATCATCTTCTTGATAACGAAACTCTTTAGCTGCATTGACCAATTCTTGCAGATTTTGTAATTTTGATTCACCTTGATCGCCTTTCATATTCGCAAAATGCGCATATAAACCACTCGCCTGTAACACGTGATAAATCTGCTCATCCAAATCCAGATCAGCTGTTTCGATGCGCATATTCTGAATTAGATTTATGAATTGAGACAATGCCGTTGCCGCACGTTGTGGCAGTTGTTTGTTCTCAATCAATTGAGTAGCCGCCTGCCAGAGTGAAATCTCATCCGTACGAGCCAAATGGCGAATATCATCCAATGTTTTTTCACCGATACCACGGGTCGGAAAGTTAACAACCCGCTCAAATGCCGCCGCATCATCCACATTGGCAATTAATCGTAAATAAGCTAAGGTATCTTTCACTTCAGCACGCTCATAAAAGCGCACCCCACCGTGAATGCGATAGGCAATGCCTGTGTGCAAAAAGGCCTCCTCAAATACCCGTGATTGCGCATTCGATCGGTATAAAATGGCAATATCGCTTAACGACCGACCACATCGAAGCTCAGCATTGATGCGTTCGCTGACAAATCGGGCCTCTTCAATCTCATTAAATGCACTAAAGACTGCAATTTTTTCGCCCGACTGCCCATCAGTCCACAAATCTTTCCCCATCCGCGATTGATTATGAGTAATTAAGGCATTTGCTGCATTTAAAATCGTTGATGTAGAGCGATAATTTTGCTCCAATCGGATCACCTTGGTATGTGGAAAATCCTGTGAAAAACGTTGGATATTTTCAACTTTGGCCCCACGCCATCCATAAATGGATTGATCATCATCACCAACCGCCATCACGGCAGCTTGCTGGCCAGCCAATAAACGAATCCATGCATATTGAATCGTATTCGTATCCTGAAATTCATCGACTAAAATAGCTTTAAAACGATCATGATAGTGAGCTAATAACCCGGGATTATCACGCAATAACTCATGAGCTCGTAATAGTAATTCGGCAAAATCAATTACCCCAGCAACCTGGCATGCTTGTTCATATGCTTGATAGATCTGTAATAACGTACGTCCAGGGCCATAAGGTTGTACGTGAATATGCGACGGCCGCAACCCCTCATCTTTTTTACCATTGATAAATGCTTGCGCTTGCTTGACAGGCCATTGCTCAGCATCCAAATTAAGATTGGCGATCGCACGCTTAATCATTCGTCCCTGATCATCACTATCTAAAATGTGAAATTGTTCAGGTAGTTTTGCTTCAAGGTAATGTCGTCGCAAGAGGCGATGACACAGACCATGAAAGGTTCCAACCCATAAACCAGAAATAGGCGAATCTAACAGCTGACTTAAGCGAGCTTTCATTTCTCCAGCCGCCTTATTAGTAAATGTCACGGCTAAAATCGCATGAGGCGACAGTTGAGCCTCATCAATTAACCATGCAATGCGATTCACTAAAACTCGAGTCTTGCCACTGCCAGCACCAGCCAAGACCAACACATTGCCCACAGGTGCCGTGACCGCACTGAGTTGCCGATCATTTAACCCATCTAACCAAATATGACTCACGTTCCCTAATCCCTGATAAAAAAGTTACAAGAGAGTACCATATTCATCAAAAACATATTAGTATGAATGCTAAGGTCCGTTGACATTTCATCTCTCTCGCTACGCTTAACTCAACTCTATCTCTACGCCTCGCGGCTTGTAGACGGGAACTGAATTGAGAGTGACATGTCGACTGACTTCAACATTCCATGTTTTTAGGAGAAGACCGTGGCTCGTATTTCATCTTGTCGTTCGATTGTAAGCGCTATAATATTGTCATTAATCAGCCTGGGAGCATCCGCCGCTGGAGGTATTGCATACACACAGCTCACCAGCTTACAAAGTCAACCTGCCACGAACCCTGCTAATTTAGTGTATTTAGAAAACATCGACGGCATACAAAACATTGGTACTGCACCGACGAAAGTTATAATTAATGTCACTGGGTTTTATTTTATTACCGCAGTAGGCCAAGCGGGTCCTGTCAAAGGTGGAACGACTGGCGACGGATACGTTGACATGTGGTTAGTCAAAAATAACGTCTCACTTGCAAATACCAACACCCGTCAATCGGTCAGTGCAACCATATCCGGCACCATCGTGACGCAGAGCATTCTCCAACTCAATGCTGGTGACTCAATCAGCATCGGATTTGCAGCAAGCAATCCTGCGTATGGATTAATTGCCATTCCAGCGACGCGTAATGAACCTGCTGTGACCAGCGCGACGCTGACGTTATACAAACTATAATCGTTTACCATGCTCAAGGAAAAATCAGATTTGAGATCAAAATACAGGATAACGAGCATGTGGTTTATCAAACCATGTATGGTCCTATTGAGTACTCTGGTATTGCAAGGATGTATTGTCACCAAAGGGTCGAATCCTGACGATCCCTATGAAGCAATCAATCGTAAAATTTATCGATTCAACACCACGTTAGATTCCATTTTTTTAAAACCACCCGCCAAACTCTATGTTGCCGTTGTTCCTGCAAAAATACGCGCTGGGGTTAACAATGCTTACAACAATGTCAACATGATTCCAACCGTAGGAAATGATATTTTACAAGCGAAAGGTCAGGACGTTATCAAAGACACATGGCGCTTTATTATCAATACCACGATTGGAATGGGCGGCATTTTTGATCCAGCGAGTACATTTGGTTTGCCACCGCATAGCAACGATTTGGGCTTAACTTTCGCACAATGGGGTGATAAAAAATCACCTTATATTATGTTACCTTTTTTAGGACCTAGTACCATTCGCGATGGCATGGGATTGTTGTTTGAGTACACGTTCCTGACGCCTTATCCCTACATTCGTACAGATGAGGTAATCTACGGTTTGGTTGTACTACGATACATCGATCTGCGTTCGCAAATGTTTGATGCTGAGCGACTCATGGCGAATGCGATTGATAAATATTCCTTCATGCGTGATGCCTATTTACAACATCGTAATTTCCTCATTAACGGCGAACAACAGGACACGGGTGATTTGTACGTCGATGATGAAGCTGAAGAAAATAATGATAAAATCTTACCCGAAGAACCAGCCAACGGAACACCATCTGCATTTCCACTGACAACGGCACATCATGCTACACATCGCACTACTACAGCCTGAGATTCCGCCAAATACAGGCAATATCATTCGATTATGCGCAAACAGTGGTGCACAATTGCATTTGATTCATCCATTAGGATTTAGATTAGATGATAAGCGCATGCGTCGCGCTGGCCTTGATTATCATGAATGGGCTCAAATTATTCATTATGACAATACCGACGAGTTTATTAAGCGCAATCAGCAACGACGGATTTTTGCATGCACAACAAAAACTCAGCAATCTTATGCAGATATCACGTATCAAGATGATGATTTATTTTTATTTGGTCCAGAAACGCGAGGTTTACCAGCAGAAGTACGCGAACGTTATCAAACCATACGCATCCCCATGCGCCCAGAAAGTCGTAGTCTGAATTTATCCAACTCAGTGGCTATTATACTGTTTGAAGCGTGGCGGCAGACCGGATTCTTGGGAGCCTATCCCACGTCATCCTGAACCTCCTCAACGTCATCCCGAACGCAGTGAGGGACCTCCGACATTGGCACAATACCATACTCAGGAGATGACGTATTTCTTTACGCTCATAGCGACGAAGATTTTTTAGAAGGTTGTACAACACGACTAATAAAATTCATATACTCACCCGCAATATCCACACCAGTCTCTGTGGAAATTTCACGAATACACGTCGGACTCGTCACATTAATTTCCGTTAGATAATCACCGATCACATCAATCCCCACAAAACTCAATCCTTTGGCCCTTAATACCGGACCGATTTGTTCACAGATCCACCGATCCCTATCCGTAAGGGCAACGACCTTTCCTGATCCTCCTGCCACCAAATTTCCTCGTGACTCACCTGAGGCCGGTGTTCTGGCCAATGCATAAGGAATAGGAATACCATCAATTAATAATATACGTTTATCGCCAGTGGTATGAATTGCTGGAATATATTGCTGTGCCATGATCGTAACTGTTTGTCGTTTTGTTAATTGTTCCAAAATAACGGCTAAATTCCGACCATCGTCACTCACATGAAAAATACCTTGCCCTCCCATTCCATCTAAGGGCTTAAAAATAACCTCTCGATGCTGCTTCCAAAATGCACTTAAACGCAGACAGTCCGATGTCACCAACGTCGCTGGACAGCACTGCGGAAAATGCATGGTCACCATTTTTTCATTAGAATCGCGTATACCTTGGGGTTTATTAAGGACTAAAACTCCAGTTTGCTCCGCTAATTCCAATGCATGCAAAGCATAGACGTACTCTAACGTAAATGGCGGATCTTTGCGCACCAAAATCACATCAAAATCACTCAATGCACGATCGCTTGTCGAAATAATCTCGACCCAATTCGGTGCCTTCTCATGACCAATTTTAAGTTCAGCAACCGTCGCAAAAGCGCACCCATCTTGACAATATAAATCTTTGGATGTGAATGAAAAACAATTCCAACCTAACTTTTGGGCACTTTGAATCATCGCAACAGACGAATCTTTATACGGCTTAAGCGTGGTTAATGGATCCATCAATACCGCAAGTTTCATTTGCTCTCCCCCAGCGCTGCAATTTCTCGTGCCGCAGCCAGCGCTGCAAGACGGGCTATCACGCCATAAACATAAAATCGATTGGGTGCATCCACAGCCTTGAATTTGTTAGATGGCATATTGCAGGCTCTAGCAAATGCCAAGGGTTCAAAATGCATACCAGGCGCATTCAGATTATCATTAATCCCTCGCCCGCGGTGTACACGATAAAACCCGCCCACGACAAATTGACCTAACATATACACAACAGGCTCAGCCACCGCCCCATCGCGCATCGTTTCAAAACTATAAACACCCTCTTGAATCAAGACACGATTCACGTGACGACTACCTTTAGTTTTTGCCATACCCGTACGTTGTTTTCGATTCAACTGTAATAATTGCGCACCATCTTGCACCATCATCACACTCATTCCATAAGTCCCATTATCTGCTTTCACGACAACAAATGGCCTGTCAGTAATCGCATAAGCCGCGTATTTTTCCCGAATACGCACCAACATACGATCCACATCCTCTGCCACTCGCTCAATCCCTGTTTGGAACATAAAATCAATGCCTTCATGCGCGCTAAATAAGGGATTAATAAACCATGGATCAATATTGACCAATGCTGCAAACTCAGTCACAACATCATCGTAAAAATTGAAATGTACTGATTTCAATCGAGACGCCCATCCCAATAATGGCGAAGGTTCAATGGGTTGTTGAATTCCTTGTAGAATCTCGGGGATCCCGGTCGATAAATCATTATTTAAGATTAAAATGCAAGGATCAAAATCAGCAAGCCCAACACGGTCACCACGGCGAATTAACGGCTCAATCAATAAATTATCACCATGATCAATGCTCACATCCATTGACGAGCCCATATTGGCATCAAGACTACCAATACGCACAATAAACCCAGCCTTTAAAAAAATATCGCGTAAAACGGCCAAGCTTTGCATATAAAACTGATTACGAGTATGACTTTCTGGTATCAATAAAATCTTCGTGCACTGATTACCCAATAATGACTGAACGGCTTGAATGCACATGGGCATAAAATCAGCATTCAAATTGTTAAACCCGGCTGGAAATAAATTCGTATCAACCGGCGCAAGCTTATAACCCGCATGGCGCAAATCAACCGATGACATCATAGGCGGCGGTGTTTTTACCCAGGCTTTGCGAAACCATGCTTCTATGGTACTCACATGCGTCAAAATGACCGCTTCAACCGGAAACAATGGCCCAGACTGCGCTGTGACCAAATGCGGAACGGGGATATCCGTTAGCGTCATATTCATCCTAAATGCACATCCCTAAGAGAGGGTTCTATCATATCATCTCGACATTGCAAGGACTAGATCACAGGACTTACGCAAAACCTTGACCTCGACATTTTTCGTAAATTTTGCTACTATAGTAAAAATCAAAATCACAGGAACAACTCCAACCATGAAAAATGAATTCACGATTAAAACCATCAGCGTGCATGAACTCAAAGAGTGTTATGATAACACGCAAAACATTTGTTTAATTGACGTTCGCGAACTCGATGAATGGCAAGATCAACATATCCCGCGTGCACTGCATATACCCAAAGATGAACTCATTCTACTCATTCAAGAAAAAATGCCAGAGCGAACTCAACCCATTTATATTCACTGTCGCGGTGGGGTACGCTCACTCCATGCTGCAAATTGTTTGCTTGAAATGGGGTATGAAGAAGTCTATTCCGTGGATGGCGGAATCATGGAGTGGGCACGTGCGGGATACCCAGTCAAAACGGCGATTGACGAAAGCATCTAATCCTTCATATACTTTGCAACATGACAGTCGACCACAAGGTTATTTATGGAACACCTAAGTCAGTTTATATACAATCATTGGCAACTCTGTTTAGCACTTGTCCTTATTTTGATCTTTATTTTTATTCATGAATACCTTGAATTACAAAAGCAAGGTAAGCGTTTAACCCCCGAAGCGGCTATTGAACTTATTAATCATCAAAACGCTGTCGTGATTGATTTACGAAGTGCTGATCTATTTAAAAAAGGCCATATCATTGACGCCGTACGTGCAGCAGAAGCTGACTTTGATTCGCCTAAAATGGATAAGTATAAAACGAAACCAATGATTTTGGTCTGTGCACGCGGCTTGCAATCGACTACACTTGCTAAATCATTGCGCACCAAAGGATTTTCACAACCATTAGTATTAACAGGTGGCATTGCAGCATGGCAAGCAGCAAATCTACCGTTGGTCAAAAAATAAGGAACGCCACATGGCCCGTGTTCTCATGTATAGTACAGCCTCATGCCCTTATTGTGAGCGAGCTCGACAATTATTGACAAAAAAGGGACAACTGTTTACTGAAATACGTGTGGATGAAGCACCAGAACGACGCGAAGAAATGATTGCAAAAAGTAATCGTCGAACGGTGCCACAAATTTTCATTAATGAGCAATCTATCGGTGGCTGTGATGATCTCCATGCACTGGACGACACAGGACAATTGGATAAACTACTCCGTGTCGATTCCCTCTGTACACGACAAAAATGATATTGTCTTTCCCGCGAAGACGGGAATCCATTTTTGATGTAGCACAATGCTATAATCAACATGGATCCCCGTCTTCGCGGGGACGACAGATTTTGAGCAATATGTTGTCGTGTACAGAGGTCGATTCCTCACAATAAAACGATGATGAATTCAACTTTTTACTTTTACCAAGGACAATAACAACATGACTAACTCTCCAAATTCAGCAGCAGATCAAACAACTGAGGCACCTGACTCACAATTTATGATTCAGCGCATTTACATTAAAAATTTATCATTCGAAACAACCAATACACCCGCTGTATTTCAGCAAAAATGGGAACCTGCATTAAATCTCGATTTAAATACACAACATACGCAATTAGAAGATCATGTTTACGAAGTGGCATTAACCGTCACTGCAACCGTTAAGAATGAATCATCCACCGCATTTTTAGTTGAAGTTCAACAAGCAGGTATTTTTACAATCAATGGCCCTACCGGCGAGCAACTCGATCATTTGCTCAATAGTTTTTGCCCAAGCTTATTATTCCCCTATGCGCGCGAAGTAATTTCGTCTGAAGTCGTGCGTGGTAGCTTCCCGCAATTAGTCTTAGCACCCATTAATTTTGATGCCTTATACATCCAACAATTACAAGAAAAAGAAAAGCATGGGCATACCACTCAACACGATGCCGTCGAACACTAATATGCTGTCACCGACAGTCGCGATCCTCGGTGCTGGCTCGTGGGGCACCGCGGTTGCTATCCATCTGGCGGCAAGTGGTCAGCATGTGTTGTTATGGGCAAGAGACAAGCAACATGTGCATGATATGACTGAAGGTCGCTGTAATCAGCGTTATTTGCCACAAATCCAATTTCCAAAAACACTTGAAGTCAGCGCTGATTTAACGGACTGCATGCGACGTGCATCTCACGTGATCATTGCTGTTCCATCTCATGCGTTTATGCCATTGTTTTCCACACTGCCTAAACCTAAACAGGGGCTGTCTTGGATCACAAAAGGCATCGATCCCAATACGCATCAATTATTAAGCGAATTAGTTTTAAAACAATGGGGTACTGACTACCCAATTGCCGTTATTTCTGGTCCCTCGTTCGCAAAAGAAGTCGCTCGGGGTTTACCTACGGCCTTAGTTATCGCCAGTAACAACCATGATTATCAGCAAACCATGCGCACTCTACTGCATACAAACAATATGCGAGTGTATTTGTCCGATGATTTACCGGGTGTGCAATTGTGTGGCGCGGTAAAAAATATTCTTGCCATCGCTTGCGGTATCAGTGATGGCCTACAGTACGGTGCAAATGCCAAGGCTGCATTAATCACGCGCGGTCTGGCGGAAATGCGCCGCCTTGGTCTTTGTTTAGGAGCAAGACCCGAGACATTCATGGGCTTAGCAGGCGTTGGTGATCTGGTTCTTACCTGCACCGATGACCAGTCACGCAACCGTCGCTTTGGAATTCAACTCGGTCAGGGTCTTGACCCAAAAACTGCTGAGAAAAACATCGGTCAGGTGGTGGAAGGGAAATACAACGCAGCACAAATTTGCTCGCTAGCAACTGAATATCAAGTGGACATGCCAATATGCCACGAAGTTTACACGCTACTACAAGGCCAATGCTCTCCAAAAGACACTGTGAACCACCTAATGCAGCGCCCATCTGGAGAGGAGTTCTAGATTCTATTAATGTGCATCGATTAACTCAATGTCGCTAGTGCGCAGTGATGTATTTAAAAACAACTCACCTACCGCTTGAAATCGCTTTACTGAGTCCGTGACAAGATAGGCGGTCGAGCCCGAGCTCAACTGCCCTTGTTTTTGTAAGTTTTCTTTCACTAAAATTTGCTTTAAGGCAATTGCCGTAGCATCAGCAGAGTCAACCAACGTCACATGTGGTGCGACTAATTGCCTTAACAGGGGTTTGAACACAGGAAAATGGGTACAACCTAATAAAATCGTATCCTCATTGGTAATACCGGTTAGATAATGCACCAATGTTTCACGGGCGACAGCATTATCGACCATGCCTTCTTCAGCCAACGCGACCAACACACTGCAAGCGCGCGCATGAATAGCAACATCCGGTAATTGCACACGAATTAATTGTTGATAAGCATTAGCAGCAATCGTTGTTTCCGTAGCCAACACCGCAATGCGTTGATTACGTGTAGCAGCTACGGCCGCATTTGCCCCTGGCGATACCACACCTAGGACAGGCAAGTCTGGCAGTATGCTTTGTAAATGAGGTAAGGCAGCCGTGGTTGCCGTATTACAAGCAATGACCAGTGCTTTAATTCGTCGCTCAACTAATAAACGCGCCATTTGTACAGCATATTGTTGCACGGTGTCTGGACTTTTAGTGCCATAGGGCAAGCGCGCTGTATCGCCTAAATAGATGAACGACTCATGCGGAAGCATGTCTCGTAACGCACGCAAGACAGTCAATCCACCCATGCCAGAATCAAATACTCCAATCGCCAATTGTCGCTTATTCATGGTTATTCACCGCTTAAATTGAATTTCCTTACCTTCAGGTTGTGCTTCAACGATTTCTTTTTTTGTCTGATTATCCATTGTTTTAATCAAGGTTTGTCTATATTTGTTCGTGATATGCTCAGGTGTGTCTTGCATAGTTTTATCTGTAACATAATCACGAACGGGATCATTATATCCCAGTGCCCAATTAAGCTTTTCACAACCAGGGACATCGACTTTGATTTTATACTTAGGATCATATTTGGGGTGATCTGGATCAGAAAGCTGAGCTAACAATGCGGCATACACCTGAGCCGCATATTCGGCTTGCTCAGGTCCGCCACTTAATGTAATTGGCGAACCACTACCCGGAACATAAGCATCAAGTAACGCGTCTGCAAACTCTCGTGCAGATTGTTTAGATTCAGCAGGAGTACGTTTAAACTCACCGGATTTGTCAATCACGCTGACACGATCCATACCTTGAGAGTCTTTAACGATCGATGTTTCAATACAAATTGTTCCAGTATTCGTTTCACACGAAGTACGCTTGATTATATTATGATCAAGATGAACACCTCGATACACATGATGCCCTTCTAAACCATATTTCGTTTTAGACTCATCAACCTTGCCTCGAGTGACCACCTCATCAATGAACTGCCCTTTTTCTCTTTCCGTTGATGCGACAACACGAACCCATGCATTGGCATTCGTATGATTCAATCTGGCCGCCAAAGCCCAATGTTGTTTAGGATCAATTGTAACCTCTTTACATTGCGCCAATTCTTTTTCGCAAAGTGCCACACTTTCGATTAACTCTTCAACATAGGGACACACTTGCTCTGTTGTATTAGAATCGGCAATGACTCCAACCTTGTCATCGTTTGGATCATACTCGACATACTGAGCAAATGCGTATTGCTTACCTCTGGCATCGTTTAGAATATTTTTTAAAATATCGTCCTTTGGCTTCTGAACATCACCATCGTAAGCACTTGATATCGGTAGTAAACCTTCGTTGACCCGTGTTGAATCCAAAGGATCTTGAATAAAATACTTAATATGCGGATCTTCTTTCTTAAAATAGATGGTACCAGGATCCAACGTATCTGGTAAATCTGTAATTAATTGAACCTTATAATCGCTAGTACGCGCTACCTTAGCTTTTAATAATTTCAACTCATGAGTACGCGATTCTAAAATAATTTTAATACACTCTAATCGTCGCTGCACATCGACTACTTTAGCTTTAGCCACCAACAGAGCAGTTTTGTTTTTACGCTCTTCGGGTGATTGCTGACCGCTTAGTTTGTTGTCTGTTTCGGTAATTTTGGCATTGATTGAAGCTAATGCCTCTGTTGCCTGTTTAGTTAAGTCATCGAATTGAGACGAAATGGGCTTATATTTATTCAGTGTCTTATCCGTGCGATCAATTAATTCCGTTTTTTTCACACCGATGTCTTTTTTCCTCTCTGTATCGATTTCGCGCAGTTTTTCCTGCGCACTCTTAACAAGAGGATCAATATAACGATTAGGGACTTTGATCTCTCCACAATCCTGCAAATTTTTCGTGATAAATGCTATAAATTTAGTTTTGTCAAAACCAGCAATCTCTGTAAGCTCATCTAGATTTGCCTTAGATAACTCAGTACCGTATTTTCTTTCTCGTATTCGATCACGTGTATCGATCATCCATAAGTTTTGGCGGGCTTCTTGTATGAGATTTTGTATGGTTGGTGAACCGTTAGAATCAATCTTCGTCGTTGCTAAATCGTGGCCAGTGATTGCTTTATAAATTGCAGGATTATTGAATTGTTCTATAGCATATTGCTCTCGTTCCGACTTCTTTTTAGTGGTCTGTGGACTTTTTTTATAATCATCTTGAGGTTGAAACAAGGCTTGCAACGCTTTTTGATATTCCGGAGGCACTGCATCAAAGTTTACGTTCTGCATTCCCTGTAATATATCTAAATTGCTACTCGCCATACCCCAAACCTCATCGATAAAAACAAATTGATCTCACGATAGAACTTCTTCAATTATAGCAGAAATATTGATCAACTGGGGAATTCATAGCAACAAAAATCGAAAATTTCGTTGTATTTCACTGAAATCGAATTTATTTAAATACAACGAAAAACTAAGCCATACACTCAATGCCGATAGATCACGAAATTGTGGTGGTAAATAGCGAGGGGCATCCAATAAACCCTCTGCTTTTAATTCAAGTAGCAATGGTAAATCATCCAACATCAACTTGCCCGAAAACAGTAAGGGCACAGCATCAATGCGATGCGCACTGATGGCATAACAAATAAAGTTATACACCAACACAAATCCTTTAGCATACGATAAATCTTTGGTAAAAGGCCCACCGGTTGGCGTACTACCACGAAATACACGCACGCTTTGGTTATAGCTTTCCTCTTCGCTCCAACCGCATTCAAGATAATAATGATAAATATCCATAAAATTAGCGCCTTGCATCACTTTATCAATTGCGATCACACGGTTAGTAATTTTACGCATTCGAGATGGATAGGATGAAAAGGTAACGACCTCCGTCATGACAGCCAAGCCTTCTTGAATCACGCTACAAGATGGCGAGCCTTTGGACAGAAAAAAACAATTGGGTTGTAAACTGCCATTGATGGTTGTACCTAAATGAACCCAGCCCTCATGTACTTCTAAATACTTGAGTTCACGCTCACTAAATGTCGCTTTGCCACTCAGTTTAATTTTATCAGCTCCGGCTGAAGCGTCAGCAACCATGCCATCACTGATCATGACTTTGATGTGGTCTCGATCAAAAAATGCATTTAATCGAGCCTGTAAAATCTTTCTTGCTTCTTCTGGTGAGTACGTATCATCAGGACTATCTGATTCTAATTGCACATCAAGTTTAGTCAACACATCAAACAGCAGCATACCCATTTCAGATAAACGTGGCCCGCCAACATAAAACACATCGGAAGGGCTCCCATATAGCTCTTTAGATAGTTCGACAAACAACGACGTTCCGCGGACATTCAACATTTCCACAGCACGAATGTATTCATCGCATTGACGTTTAATGAGCCGCGTAATCGGTGAGTACTCCCCTAACTGATTTTGTGTATCACGTAGAATAGTACGAAATTCATCTATTTTTTCAGAGACATCATAGGGCAAGGGTCTTTTTTCATAATACGATAAATCCACTTTAGGCAATCGCTTATTTTTATGTCGAAAAAATTCGCGTTTAACACCCTCATCCCATTTAACTTGATCCAAGATACGAATTTGTCGTTGTGCATCCACCAGTCGTGTAGATAAGGTTTGGATAATCGACAACTCTGCTTTCTTTATCTCCATAGCTGCGGCCTCTTATTCAACCGGCGGTACGATGCTCACCCTTGCATTCTCAGTTTGTGGGGGAAGATTATAAAAATCACTGATATTTGATGTTGTTAATGGTGGGGCAACAACGGGCAATGGACCATTACGGCTTTTTAAATACTGATCACGATCGTTACTTGCATAATGAGTCGGATTAAACGACGAACATGCAGTGAGTAATCCCACAAATCCCAACATAAATCCCCAATTTTTCACAGCAATACCTCAATAGTATAGATGATATTTAAGTTCTTACACTGACGCATGCATGCGCAACAGCTTTAATTCGTTTAATTTATTTTCCAACGATGCATGGTGCGCCGATGACAGCCGTGTCAAGGGTAACCGAATTTCATCATTCATTAAACCTATTTTAAATGCAGCCCACTTCACTGGAATAGGATTTGACTCAATAAACATCAATTCGTGCAATGGCATGAGCTGATCATTAATCTCCAAGCATGTGGCTTCATCGCCATCCGCCGCCGCATCACATAATTTAGCCATTAATTTGGGGGCAATATTTGCAGTAACCGATATCACACCTTTCGCTCCCGCTAATAACCAGGAAGCTGCGGTGATATCATCTCCACTATATACATCGATGCTCACATCGCGCTCATCTAAAATGGCTCGCAAGCGTGCCATTTGCCCCGTTGCTTCTTTAATGCCGACAATATTAGAAATCGCAGCCAAACGAATGACTGTTTCTGGCAACAAATCACATGCGGTGCGTCCGGGTACATTATACAAAATAATCGGAATCGCCGCTGCTTCGGCCACATGATGATAATGCTGATATAAGCCTTCTTGCGTAGGTTTGATATAAGCTGGGGTCATGATCAATGCTGCGTGCGCACCCTGCGCCATCGCCTCTTGCGTCAAAATAATACATTCTTTAGTTGAATTAGCCGCAGTACCTGCAATCACGGGCAAGCGCTCCTTCGCTTGCTCAACCACTGTTTTGATAACCAATAACTTTTCTTGATGTGTTAAGGTACCTGCTTCACCGGTTGTCCCAGCAGCCACAATGCCATGCGTACCCTCGGCAATATGAAATTCAACTAACTCGCGTAAACGCTCGACGTCAATTTTATCGTCCAGCATAGGCGTCACTAATGCAACAATGCTTCCTCGAAACATATTCTTTCCCATCCGATTTAGTCCTGATTAAATAGTACTGGGAGAATAGTCATTCCACAAGGTATACTCACCTATCATTTTGTCATTTCTATTTTTGATGGATAATAAAGAAACGCTCATGACTGAGATGCATCGCGGCGCGATCATCATTACACCGAATAATCGACTCAGTCATCAACTACTTGCGGAGTATTATGCACGTTATGCAACGCCATCCGTGCCAACGCTTGCAAAGCCGCGTTGTTTGCCCTACCAAGCTTTTTTACATCATGTGTTTGAACAAATAAGTCAGCAAAATGCGCATGATCAACATCCATTGGTACTCACTAACGCTCAGCAACGACAATTATGGCGACACATTATCGGCCAACAAACTGATTACCCATGCAATGATGGCTTACTCCACGCGGTACAAGAGGCATGGACACGTTGTCGATCGTGGCAAATCAAACAAAATCATTCTGCGTTCGCACACACACCACCCACTCGCCAGTTCCAACAATGGCAAACTGCCTTTCAACAGGCATTAACTGAGCGCTTTGCGATAACAGAAGAGCAATTAGTCGATTACATCATGCCATTTGTTGACATTCGCCTGTCCTGCCACGCTATGATTTGGGTGTGTTTTGATGACTACACGCCACAACAGCAAGCACTACAGCAAATGCTGGCAAGCCAAGACTATCTGCAGGTGCATTATGATTTGGCGCCAAATGAAGCACAAACCCAACAGTATGCCGCACTAAATCGCCAAGATGAATACCAACACATGATCACATGGGTTAAATCTCGTCTTTTAAACGGTGATCAACGCATTGCGATGGTTATACCCGATTTACAAACAGAAGGACGTGCATTACAACGCTTATTGCAACGCACCTTGCCTGACACACCATTTAATCTATCACTCGGAAAAAAATTAATTGATTTTCCACTGATTGCGCATGCTCTTCATTGGCTTAATCTGAACGAACACACGATCACACATCATCAGTTGCGATTATTGCTGCATTCACCCTATTTACTTGGTAGTCGTCAGGAGTTTCTTTTACGCGCAGATATCATGCAACAAAGCCCTTTCCTTAAAGAAGCTGATATCCCACTCAAATTATTTATGGCAGCACATCAACATCAAGCGCCCCAACTCATTCAGGCATTAACCCAACTCAATCCATATCCACAGCAAGCCAGCCCGCTGATCTGGATTAACCAATTTAAAGAACGCTTAACAATCATGGGATTCCCTGGCGAATACCCATTGGAATCAGCCAATTATCAATGTTTTCAGCGACTTCTCAATCTTTTGGATGAATTGATGCAATGCGCCGTCATTACGCCGCTCATGACACAACAACAAGCACTTGATGCGTTACATGATTTAGCAAACACCACCGTCTTTCAACTCAAACAACCCACAACATCTGTGCAACTCTTAGGTTTATTGGAAGCGTCAGGATGCACCTTTGACAGTATCTGGGTCAGTGGATTGACGGATCAGTGTTTGCCACAAAAAACAAATTTCTCAGCATTTATTCCCATAACGCTGCAACGCGAACTGCGTATGCCACATGCCTGTACGCATCGTGATCAACAACTGGCTGAGCAACTACTGAAACGTTTGCAACACGCCTGCCAATTGATGGTTGTTAGTTATCCGCAATTCATTGCGGATACGCCACATTTAGCCAGCCCACTCATCACGCACCTTCCAAGTTACACACCACTAAGTGTATTGTCTGCCGTTCAGTCCCCGGCAGTGGAACAACTGGATGAGGCATATGATGTACCGTTATTGAGTACAGAAATGATCACAGGCGGCACCGCTTTGTTAGCCAATCAAGCCAAATGTCCATTCCGATCATTCGCTACCCATCGTCTGCGTGCTCATCCTCCCAACGAATTATCCGAAGGTCCAGATGCGAGTGAACGCGGACAAATCATGCATCAGATCATGGAACAACTGTGGCGAGAGTTAGGCGACCAACACACCCTGCTCCACATCGACTCACAAACACTCGATGAGCACATCACCCGCATTATTTTAGCCGCTCTGCGCCCGCTGACTGAAACACGACGTTTTTCATTTACATCCATTGCTCAAGAAGTGGAGCTGAATCGGTTGAAGCGCTTGGTTCATGCTGATCTTGAGTGGGAAAAAAAGCGCCCAGCCTTTACAGTTGAAGCGATAGAGCAAACGTTTACTATGCCATTGGCGGGTATTAATTTTAAAGTCCGCGTGGATCGACTTGATAGAATACATGGCAATGATGATGCACCTCATGCATCCAAAATGGTCATCGATTATAAAACCACTCTACCCGCCAATAAACCATGGAATGAAGACAGACCTGAAGCACCACAGCTATTATTATACACTTTGTTGGACGAGCAAATTAACGCATTATTGTTTATTCAACTCAAAGCCGGTCGAATTGCATGCAGCGGCTTTAGTGAACAATCACTTCCGATTCATGGCATGCAGTCGCTCAAAAAAGACGAGCATTGGGCTGATTATCAACGACAATGGCATCAACAATTAACCGATTTAGCCCATGAATTTAAAACAGGTCACGTTCCTCCAAGACCTAAGCATGCAAGTACATGTGGACAATGTTCATTTCCAAGTTTGTGCCGCATTGAAACACGCTTTGAAAATACAGTTGACAAGCAAAATAAATAATAGCAGAATACCGCCCATATTAAGTTTCTAGTTCACAGTTATTGGGGTGTCGCCAAGCGGTAAGGCACAGGGTTTTGATCCCTGCATACCTAGGTTCGAATCCTAGCACCCCAGCCACACTCTTGATGAGGACATTGTCCAGAACCAAGTAAACAGACGGCAGAAGATACCCGGAGGAATGCGTCTCAACCGGATCGCTTAAATAATAATAACAATATCTTTCTGGTTGTCTTCTGCTATGTGTTTAAACCCAATTCTCTTACATTTTAAGGTTTGCTACGCATGTCAACAATGATGATTTTTACAGGTAATGCGAATCCCGAACTGACCGTTAAAACTGCTGCATACTTACAAATGCCGATTGGTCAAGCGACTGTTGGCACATTCAGTGACGGCGAAACCATGGTTGAAATTCTGGAGAATGTACGAGGCAAAGATGTGTTTGTCATTCAATCAACGTGTTCACCCGCCAATGACAACCTCATGGAACTTTTGACGATGGCCGACGCTTTGCGCCGTTCCTCAGCCGCACGCATTACTGCCGTTGTGCCTTACTTTGGTTATGCCAGGCAAGATCGACGCGTACGCTCAGCACGTGTACCGATTACCGCAAAAGTGATTGCAGACATGATGGCATCGGTCGGTATTTGCCGAGTATTAACGGTTGATTTGCATGCGGATCAAATCCAAGGCTTTTTTTACATGCCGGTGGATAATGTTTATTCAACACCCATCATGCTTGAAGATATTCAAAAACAACACCTAAACCCACTCATGATTATTTCACCTGACGTTGGTGGCGTTGTTCGAGCAAGAGCAATGGCAAAACGACTCAATGATGCGGAATTATCTATTATTGATAAACGTCGCAGTGGTCCTAATAAGTCAGAAGTGATGCATATTATCGGTGATCCGGCGAATCGTCATTGTATTATCATTGATGACATCGTTGACACTGCAGGAACACTCTGCACTGCAGCGCATGAACTGAAAAAAGGTGGTGCATTAAGTGTCCGTGCACACATCACGCATCCCGTGCTCTCAGGCCCAGCTATCAATAACATCATGCAATCAGCACTTGATGAAGTGGTCGTTACAGATACAATTCCACTGTCGACAGAAGCATCCCAATGCAAAAAAATCAGAGTGATTAGTTTAGCGGAATTATTAGCGCAAGCCATTAAACGCGTCAATGATGAGCAATCTGTCAGCTCAATGTTTGCAGATTAAAGTCCCATTCTCCTCAGACATGGGGAGAATGTGCCCGCAGGGCGGATGAGGGGCTATAGAATCAGAGTTCGTCTCAAACGCTTCACTCGAAATTTCCGTTCGCTCATCTTAAATATGCCTCAACCCCAAAGATGCATAAGCCTCAACATTTTCGTAAATCCTGTCAAAAAAATCGAGCGGATTTCGTTGATTCATTCTCCGTCAGATCTGGACTTTTTCGTTTAGATTCTTGATGAACTTCCGGGGAGATATGCACCAATGTTGCGATCTGATTAAGCGACATTTTAATGTCTTGAAACGTCTTGTCACATATCTGTTGGCGCTCATATTGTCCCAAAAAAATTCGAACATACAACAGTGGAATCCTGAGCGTATCGATGTGAGGTGCCGTATCAATCGCATCAAAATAAACCGCAGAATCAGGAAAATAATATTTAATATGGAAAAATGCATGAAAATTTGTATGATATAAACCATTTAATATGGTTTTCAGGTGCCCTACAAGCCTGCTTTTTAGTTGCGGTAAACTAAGTGTTTCGACCGCTGACGAACCATAAGTTAAACGATGCTCCCCTACCATGAGATTGAGGAAATCATGATAAAAATGGCAATTTTTTTTCATCGCATATTTTATAAACTCTTGCAACGTTTGTGGTGTTTCAAGTCGCGTAAACACATTGACATCCCCTTTTAATATGGGAATCACTTTATTAATGAACGTTCGCTTAGCAGAAACAGTTAATACGTCCATAAAATGACTAATGCCCTCTCCACCGGTAAAAAGAAGTTGTAGATGAGCACTCTCCATATGCAGTAATACATAATGATCTAGATCGATGTTATGATCTAGATCGATGTTTTTATCATTAATACGTCCAAATAATTGCATTAATTGCTGCTGTGTTTTAATTAAATGCGACCAATGATTGGATGACATTAATTTACGAATGATATCGCAACGATAGAACGAATAGTTTTCTGCGTCATCATACTGTTGAGCCAGTACCACAAACAAACTCTCACAGGAAGATAAACATTGTGTCCATACTTGTTCAGGAATATAGTTTAATAGAAGTGATAAATAGGGATTCCTATACGTTAATCGATGAAGCGCATGCGCGTTAGGCAGGATGATCGACCAAAAATCCAAATCAAAACATGTCAATAATTCCTCGATCTCATCTACCGATTGTAAGTCGCATAATTTTTTTAAATCAATGTCAGAAGTAACCAGTGCTTTCTTTTGATTTAGCGTTAGATGACTCAAATAAACTTGTACCACCTCATGACGATGTAAGCACTGATAGCAAAACATTAAGTTTACAAGCCCTAAATCAGTGATCCACTTATCAGGAATTCTTGACAACACCACATTCAATAACGACAAATTTGACATCGATAATATATTTTGCCATCGTAATGTATGATGATCATTGATTTTAAATAATGTTTCTGGCAATCGCTGCAAAAGATCGCTTGCTTGCGGAAATGGAAATCGCTCTGCAACTGCTATGGCTTCATCAAGTGTCGTACAGAAAGATAACCATCGCTCAACACCATGTAAATAAAATTTACGTTTATCTCGAGTGGATATCACTGAAAAGAATAGTCTCAATTGCTCTTTAGAATCGAGCATGCTAATCCAATGTTCGAGCTTTACTTTTTTATATAAAATTTGTCTTTTTTTATGTTCAGAATCTAAATGATCTAAAAAAGTAATCAAGTCATGGATGTGTTGAAATTTTCTTTCAAAATCGGCCTGTTGTATAAATAATTTAAATAATAGATCTTTTTGCCACTTACTGGTTAATAACTTTGTTGCGATACAAAATGTTTCTATCGTTGTGACGTGTTGATTCAGAAATGCACGTTGTTCGTCACTGAGTGACGTACGATACGTCATGGAATCAAAGACACGCTTTATTTTTTTTATAATAAGTTGTTCATTAATTTCTAAGATAAGCTCTTGTATTTCTTGCCGGATTGACAGCGTCGAGTAATCAGCTGCATGCAATATCATTAATAATTCATCATATGCCTGCCAAAACTCTTCTTGATTGTGATACATCCCCAAACACACGGTACGATAATAATAGAGCTGATTTTCAGTGATCTGATCTAGGGCCCAGGTATCGTCATCAATACTCATTAATAAGTCATAAATTGCAATTGCATCTGCGTTCAACACCCTATCAGATTGCTGGCGGGTTATCGAACCAAATTGGCGCGTTGCGAGTATGTGTGTATGTACTTTAAATGGTTTTTCTAGCCAAGCATGAATCAATGGATCACGCAAAATCAATTGATAACGTTTCAGCTCATGCCAAATCTCCGAAATCATCCACAATTGCAGATCAAAATACGTGGGTGTTGCAACAGCTACAATCCAATCTTTTGGTAATTTATCCAATTGATGAATGAGAAAAAATCGATGTAAACTCATCAGATGATCGTTTAAATATTCAGCCTGAGGAGGAAGCGGCATCGCGTCTAACTTTCGTTCAAATGACACCTGAAGAATTGTAAATAGCGCGCCGACATAATCATCCATGCTGACTGCTGATCGTTTTAATTCTTCCCATGCATTCAAAAAACCATGATGCAATACACATTGTCGATGACTGTCATGAATTGATAAAACCATTTCATCAAGAGTATACGGCTTATCTGCCAGAGTAATTTTCTCGCGCTCGGTATGCCATAATTGCTCAGCACTGGAAAAGTTCGAACGTTTTTTTTGTTGCCAGGCACAATACTCAGCATCAATATACGCTTTAACCGTTAAAGTGTGTTGACAAACCACGTCTTGATGATCTGTTGATTGCTCGTGGAGGGTATTATTATCTGAGCCTATGGCGATGACTTCCGCATTAGACAAGATTTCTGAATTCCATGAATCCGTCTCGAGGCGCAGGCTTTCGAATGATAAACCGTCAACAGGCTCACGATGAGGCGATAACACAAAACTCGAAAGCACATCTTGCGCTCGCCTAAAACCCTGTTGTGTAACACCACAGTTTGTCGGCTTAAAATAAACCATTGCTTGTGAGGTTTGATCAAAAAGTGTTTTACTTGGCTTCCAAGCACCTGCTAAATAACATTCGCCCAATGCAAAAAAATCTAATCGAAAACGCACGATTTGCTTCGTAGGCGTTAATACCAAACAATATATGACTTGATTCGTTAAATCATAAACCATCATGTGACGATTTACACGATTAGGATCCATCTTATTGGCTCTGGATTCTAGGCTTACCAATGCATCTGCAGTCAACCTATCAGTTTGATACATGCTTTGTAGTAAACCATCCTGACACACGTGAGCGATAGCTAAATGATGCCTAGTCGACTCAGATGATTCGTTTGTATTCAGGATGAGAAAAGGTCCAATACTGTGCATGCTGTAGTTTGGTATAAATCAATGAAAAATTATTATACCATAAAAAAACCATTATGGTTTAAAATTAAATACTTGAGCCTACGGTTAATCTAGTTATGGTATAAAAGAACAATATATCGTAGCTCTCGAGTTTAGCCATTTTTGTAAAATCGATTAAAGATCCATCTTTGCGAGCGTGAGCGAAGCAATCCAGATCGATGCTCAATTGAAATTCAGTCCTGGATTGCTTCACTTCATTCGCAGCGACGACATTTTTTATATCATTTTTAAAAATGGCTAAACTCGAGGTAGCTTACATTTTAGTTATTTTTACAATTTAAGGCGTATTGACAACTGCCCTCCGCCTACGTGCCTCGGACAAGCCGAGGCACGTAGGCGGCACGGATGAAATATCAAACAGACATGTCGAGGTCCATGGATTCCGAAAACAAGCGGCGGACCGTAGACTAAGACTGGGACTCTACTAAGAACGAATTATCAACAAACTCTAGAAATGATGAGAAAAGAACTGTATCTGATATTTTAAAAGCCAATCGTTCACTCTAAGCAATTGGCTTTTATAAACTATTAATCGCGTGTACCAACATATTTATCATCAAAATAATGACGTAATTTGGTTCTTAACGTACCTCTGCTAATACCCAGCATGACTGCTGCACGAGATTGATTGTATTTGCAATGTTCCATAACCGCTCTGAATAATGGTGTTTCAACCTCTTCAAGAACAAACTGGTACAAATCGACAGGATCAGTTCCTTTCAGCTCAGAAAAATACTTCTGCACAGATTGAGTCACGCTTGCAGCCAAGGATGCAGTTGTATCTCCTGTTTCATTGCTGATTATTGTCATTATTTTTAACTCCTCAACTTAAAAACAGCATTCTATCTAATTGAACAATTCCTGACAAGTATTGAATGCCTAAAATGTAAAAAAAAATCAGGTAGTGATTCCCTTGAACGCTGGAGCTATTGGTAATGCACCTCACAAAGTCCAACGCGCTGGCTCTTATTTAAAAAATCCAACCTACCCCTCACATGCCATCAACCAAAAAACTACAGTGCTGAATTTATGGTGGTTCCCACGAAAACAGGAATCACCATAATAAACAAGCCATCTACATCTGCAGCATAGCCGGATTAAACTCTTTACCATTAATGCGCAATTGCCCCTGTGCTATTTTAAACTCAAGCACATAATCAGCACCTTGTTCCAGTATCACGCCTGCTTTTACCAGTTCGGCAATTTTCTGATCTGCCTGTGTGATAGCCTGCTGTTCAACCTCAGCCGCAGAAATCATCGGTGCTGCAACCTCGGTCGGTGTCGCAACTGCCGGTGGAGTGACTTGTTCGGTTGACGATGACGCTGATTGAGCCATGGCTTCACGCAATTGAGCTGTTGCTTGTATGCGTTGTCGCAACGAATCACGCAATGCTGATTTCAATACAGCAGATGAAATCGTTAACTTACCATCCCCCGTGATTTTTTGAATTAACTGAAATGGATTCGTGATATTTTCATTGGGTAATGAAATTAATACGTTACCTTTAATCACGCCATCCGGCAAACCAATGCGCAATTCAGAGATCTTGAGCGCAGCTCCTTTATTTAACAAGGCGGGTACGTCTGGCAATAACGATAATAAAGCACGCTGACGTTCACTTTCCGTTCCGTGCTGAACATTAGCCATTTTATTATTCATGTCAGCCAATACTTTCGCATCTAATCGCTGAATCGATAATGCAAGCGAACAGGAGGAAAATGTTTTTTGATTCACCACCAATTTAGCCAAGGCGGCTTTAAATGATGAATTAAATAATCCCTTAGTAATCTCCGTTGTTGAATGAAGATCAAATTCATTCACTTGCAGGATGTTGTTTCCGTCCTTTGTGACAGCAATAGATGGCAAATACAGATTTGCATCGCCCAAATATAACCCTGTCGACGTTGCATGCAAATCATAATCACTTCGCACATCACTGAGCACACCTTTCACATGTTCGTTAACCCATGACAGGCCATCGATGAGCAAATGTCCTTTAATCTGCTTTCTATCTGAGGACACATTCACATCACTGGACATGCCTAACCATTCAAAACGAGTGTTGCCATTTTTTGATACCAAATTAAATTTCGGAGCAATCAATTGTAATCGCGTATCATTGAGATAATTGACATACACACTCAATTGTAACGAAGGCTTAACAGAATCCGGCGTGTAAAGTGTGTTAAATTTATCAAGATAAGCGGCTGGCAAATCGACCCGACTGCTAGCATAACCTAGACCAAACATCAATTGACCATTTGCAACCATGATAGGACCATGATGTATCATCAAAGGCATCTGTGCTGTATAAGTCGACTCAGGCTCAGCGATCATTTGACCATTGCGTTCAATCACGCGCGCAGGTATGGTGAGAGTCCAATCCAATGTCGCATCCGACGTAAACCAGCTGCGATGATAGGATTTTAAGACGACAGTCACCCCATCCGATTGATTGAGAACATCAATGTTCTTTTTGAGAGTGCGCTCTGTTAAAACCCCCATCCCATAGTAACAACCAAGGAGGAGTGCGGCGATGAGAACCACAAATCCAATGAGTTTTTTCATGTTATCTCCTTATAAAAAATCCTTACACCGTCTCATCAAGAATCGGTTTACAATACGTTTCTTTAACCAAAATCGCCAAAATGAACGCGATTAATGATGAGATCGGCAAAATTCGTAATCCATATTGAAAATCAGACAATAATAATGTTTCAACATGAAATGCACGCACCCCCGACACCCGATCAACCAAATGCCCAACTAATGGTTGCAGGGATGCTCCAATAAATATAGACATCATATTGGTAAATGCAATCGCCGTTCCAATCACTCGACGGCCATGTAATTCTGTCGACACAGCATACGCTATGGCAACACCGCTATTGGTTAAGCCGAATACAAAGAATAGCACATAAGCTAAATTTCGGCTCATATGCGGATAAAATACAAATAAAGTCGTCAGAACCATACCACATAGCGCAGAAATAATCATACAAGGCTTACGTCGTCCAATACGGTCAGAAAGGTAACCGACTAGCGGACCACCAAAAACCCAACCGATAAAAATTAACCCAGTTGCAAACGCTGCGGCATGACTTGATAATCCGCGCCCATATTCAAGATAAGCCGGCCCAATTGCCTCACCAATCACAGCCGTTGGACCATATAAAAAACCAGCATACAGTGCATTTATCCACGTTTGTCGGCTTGATAATACGATGCGTAAACTTTGTAAAATATTGATTTTAGGTTTGGTCAACGCTTCATTCGACAATTCCGCGGTGATTGGTTTATCTTGAATATATTTAAATAACAGCGCAGCAAGCACAACAAAGAAGATAGATACAATGTACATGCTATTTCGCCAGCCAACCGCGCTCACTAAAAATGACAACGGAGCCTGTCCCGCAGAGGCTCCCATCATTCCCAATGCCTGTGTTAATCCAGCAAGCAGGCCTAACATAGCCGGCGGAAACCAGGATGTCGCTAAACGCAGTGCTGAAATAAATGCAAATGCCGCGCTAAAACCAATCAATAATCGAGCAAATGAAGCCATCGGTAAGCCATTCGCAGCACCAAACACACAACAACCAACCGCTGTAATCAACGACATGATGGTGAGTAAATAGCGTATTTTAATTCTATCCACCGTCAAACCAACGGGGATTTGCATCAAAATGTATGGAATATAAAAAAAGGAAGTTAACGTTGCAAAACCAACTTCATTCATTCCAAAATCTAATTGCAATGCTCGATGCATCACGCCCGGCGCAACGCGTGCCATATAATCTGAAAAATAAAATGTCGCGGCCAATCCCCAAATTAACCAAGCTGAGCGCAGTTGATTTGGAGAACTCGGCGAATAAGCCATTGATTTCGACGACATATTGATAATCACCCTGTACATATACAAAAGAGCTAGTATACTAACATCCTCCCTGATTTCAACCTATTTACTGCTATGAATGCATTAGAATTAGCCATCAAAAACGCCATCGAATCAGAGGGTGACAACAGCAAAGCAAACAAAGCGTATCTTGAGTTTATCAAAGCCAATTTTATCGTTCCGGTCGAAAAGAATCCGGCATCCAACGAACCTGAAGTGCTCTTCCTGAGTGATAATAACCAAACATTCTTACCCGTTTTCACCAACATGGATTACTTCGACGAATGGGCACACGATATTCGTGATAACATTAACTTATTGAAACTCTCCGGTGTGGATCTATTAAAAGGTATCGGTGAAGAAATCACAGTAAGCTTGAATATCGGCAGTCCAATTTACAAAGAGTTCAATAGTTCAGAATTAGCACGCATGCGAAGCATGGTATTGAAGTTGTTTAAATAATCTGTTGACCCATGCTCAAATTCAAACGATCATTCAAGATCATGGAGAGATAATGCAACAGTTTGGTTATTTACCCTCATTCTAACTATTATGGAGAGAAATAATGTCCCTTAAAATTCTTTTTTTTCGCAATCGAAAAGTGCTCAATCGCTCTTTAATTTTAATTGTCATGATATTACTTAATGCAACGAGCTTTGCAAAATGTAATAATGATTTATCGCGAGAGGTAACGTGTGGTAGTGGTAGTGCCTCATGGTGCGTGTGCTGCCCAAAAGGGACAAAAAGTTCAAGTTGTTGCGAGAAGAATTATCCAGCAGGAGCATACGGAAACTGTTAAATACTGTTTAAAAAAGCCGCGAACAAGTTCGCGGCATTCAATTTAAGCAACCAGCTCAATCAACTGATAACTCACAATCGCCGACATCACTAGCACGCCTGATATTTCTAAAAACTTCACGAATAAGCTTTCTTGTTGGTCGTGATAGACATGATCATTCGCAGAGCTATCGTAGTTTGCTGCTGCGTCCTGATGATCAGCTAAAATAAACGTGGGTTCTTCACCATAAAACCCAGCCCACCAGCCCTCAAGCCATTGATCACTTTCGCTTGATCCAGGAGTAAATGGGTTTTCTTCTTCAGGAACGTCTGCACGTGCGCACTCGTAACCATAAACATAAGACTCTTCAAAGGTTGGGTGCTCGATGTTAAAACGCAGTTTAATATGTGGTAACAACAGCATTGTATCGCTCATTTTTATCCCCTTTTTTAGCGCATTATGGTGCTAACCGTCTATGGCACCACGTGTCCTTATTACGATAATACTGTATCCTATCATGCAATCGACTATCACGGCCCTGCCAAAATTCAATCTCATTTGGCACCACCGCATAACCAGCCCAACTGTCAGGGCATATTATTTTTTTATTAGCATATTCAGCCGTGGTCAGAGTAAACGCTTCATCGAGCTCATCCCGACTATTTATTTCTACGCTTTGCGGTGACGCAATGGCACTCAATTGACTAGCAGTTGGTCTCGAATGAAAATAGTCATCCGCCTGCTGCTTGCCCACTTGATGAGCCACACCCCGTACACGAACTTGGCGCATTAATTTAGGCCAATAAAAATTAAGTGCGACATGTGGATTGTTAGCTAGCTGTAATCCTTTAGCACTGTATTTATTGGTATAGAACACAAATGCACCTTTGTCCAATTCTTTTAGAAGAACCACACGAGAATCAGGATAGCCATTCGAATCAGATGTAGAAATAACCATCGAATTGGGTGTTTCTTTTTCAATCAGAAGGTGTTGTGCGAACCAGTCTTCAAACTGGCTGATAGGGTTTTCAGGCAAATCCGCCTCAAGCAATTCCAGTGTTCCGTATTCTTGCCGAATCCGGTGTAGGTCCTCAAGTTTGCTCATAGCGGATGCCTCATGATGATTATTGGGTTCCGAACGGGCGGAATCAGCTTAGGAACGCGACCATAATAACTTCCCATTTTGAATCAAAATAGGCACATCATCTTTAAACGATCCTCAGTCGAAAAAGCTCGAAATACAATCAAGTATTCCTGCGCTTTTTCCGGTGCATTTAAATCTGATGCACCTATTTTGCCCAAAAGTGGGAGGTTATTACGGTCACGTTCCTTACCAACCTGTTACCTCAGCTACCGCTAATCCTAATTCAGCAGGCGAATTCACGGTTTTTACACCCGCAGAGCGCAGTGCAGCGAATTTATCTGCAGCAGTACCTTTACCACCGGAAATAATGGCTCCCGCATGTCCCATACGCTTTCCAGCAGGAGCTGTGACACCCGCAATATAAGACACAACTGGTTTTGATACATTGGATTTGATGAATTCAGCGGCTTCTTCTTCTGCACTACCACCAATTTCTCCCACCAAAATGATCGCTTCAGTTTGTGGGTCTTTTTCAAATAATGCCAAAATATCAATAAATGTACTGCCGGGAATTGGATCACCACCAATACCCACACAAGTACTTTGACCAAATCCGGCGTCCGTGGTCTGTTTAACTGCTTCATATGTCAACGTACCCGAACGAGAGACCACACCTACTTTACCAGGCAAGTGAATTGAACCTGGCATAATACCGATTTTACAAGCGCCTGGCGTGATCACACCGGGGCAATTTGGACCTATCAAACGACTGTGAGTGTTTTGTTCCAAATATAATTTTACTTGCAACATATCCAGGACTGGAATGCCTTCGGTAATACAGACAATAAGTTCAATCCCTGCTTCCGCCGCTTCAATGATCGAGTCTTTACAAAATGGTGCAGGCACATAAATCACGCTCGCTTGCGCGCCAGTGACGTCCACTGCTTCACGTACCGTGTTGAATACAGGCAAGTCTAAGTGCTTCTGACCGCCTTTACCTGGTGTAATTCCACCAACCATTTTTGTACCATATTCAATGGCTTGTTCTGTATGAAACGTACCTTGCTTACCGGTAAACCCTTGGCAAATGACCTTGGTATTTTTATCAACTAGTATACTCATTCTAACCTCATTAATTATGCTACTTGACCGCAGCCACGATTTTTTTAGCCGCGTCAGTTAAACTCTCAGCCGCGATGACGTTTAAATCACTCTTATTCAGAATATCAGCACCCAACGCCGCGTTATTACCTTCTAAACGCACAACAACCGGCAAACTAAGGCCTACTTCTTTCACAGCAGCTAAAATACCGTCAGCAATTAAATCGCACCGCACAATACCACCGAAAATATTAACCAGAATACCTTTTACTTTGTCATCAGAAAGAATGATTTTAAATGCCTCCGTCACCCGTTCTTTAGTCGCACCACCACCAACGTCTAAAAAGTTGGCCGGATCGCCGCCATATAACTTGATCACGTCCATGGTTGCCATCGCTAATCCGGCACCATTCACCATACAACCGATTTCACCATCCAGTGGGATATAATTTAATTCCCAATCATGAGCACGATTTTCACGATCATCTTCTTGCGATGAATCCCGCATGGCTTTTAAATCAGGATGTCTAAAAAGTGCATTATCATCAATGCTAATTTTACCATCTAAGCAAACCAACTGACCGCCTTTCGTGATGACCAATGGATTAATTTCCAATAAATTAAGATCACACTCCACAAACATCTTACCCAATCCCATCATCAATTGTGTGAATTGATTAATTTGGTTATCGACTAAACCTAACTTAAATGCGACTTCACGGCATTGGAATGGCATGATACCAACCAATGGATCCATCACGACAGTCAGAATTTTTTCAGGAGTTTTCTCAGCAACCGTTTCAATCTCAACGCCACCTTCAGTCGATGCCATAAACACCACACGTCGCGTTGCGCGATCAACCACGGCACCCAAATATAATTCACGCCCAATATCACTGACTTCTTCAACTAACAATGAGTTAACAGGCTGACCATTCGCATCCGTTTGGTACGTGACCAAACGAGTACCCAATAATGATTTTGCAAATGCAGCTAATTCATCGCGGTTAGAAACAACCTTGACTCCACCAGCTTTACCGCGACCACCAGCATGCACTTGAGCTTTGACGACCCAACGTGATCCGCCCAACTGCTGTGCGACTTGTAATGCATCTTCAACATGGTATGCGACATGACCCTTGGGAACCGGTAAACCGTACCTAGCAAGCAACGACTTCGCCTGGTATTCATGTAAATTCATTCGTAATTCCTAATTAAATATTAAGTAATAGGCGCGCTGGATCTTCTAAAAGCTCCTTCACACTCACCAAAAACTGTACCGAATCTTTACCATCAATCAAGCGATGATCGTAAGATAGCGCCAGGTACATCATAGGACGAATCACAATCTGACCTTTTTCAACAATCGGCCGATCTTCAATTTTGTGCATCCCTAAAATACCTGTCTGTGGCGGATTAAGAATGGGCATTGATAGCAATGAACCAAATACGCCTCCGTTCGTGATCGTGAATGTACCGCCTTGCATATCATCCAATGATAATTTTCCAGTCCGTGCTTTTGCAGCTGATTCACCAATGGTTCGCTCAATATCCGCTAAACTCAATGAATCTGCATCCCGAATCACAGGAACAACCAAACCTCGTTCAGTGGACACTGCAATTCCGATATCGTAATAACCATGATAAACCACATCTTGTCCATCCAGTGATGCATTCACCGCCGGAAAACGCTTCAATGACTCGACCACCGCTTTGGTAAAAAAGGACATGAATCCTAATTTTACGCCATACTTTTTCTCAAACGGTTCTTTATATTGTGCACGAATGTCCATAACGGCTTTCAGATTAACTTCATTGAATGTTGTTAACATGGCTGCATTGTGTTGCGCCTCTAACAAGCGCTCAGCAACTTTTGCACGCAATCGAGACATCGGCACTCGACGCTCTTCACGAGCACCCGATATGCTAGCAACTTGTTGGGTTGCGGGCGTTGTTGAGCCAGGCGTTGTCGATTTTTCGCGATTTGATTCAATAAAACCAACCACATCTTGCTTCGTAATTCGACCGTCTTTACCCGTTCCCGACATGTTTGCTGGTTGAATATCGTGCTCAGCCAATAAACGTCTTACGCCAGGGCTCGTCAGCTGATCATCTTTCGCAGATGTTTTTTCATCGCTAAGCGCAGTTGTGGTTTTTGGTGAGGCAGCAGCTGCATTACCCGCTGTTATTTTTGCTAATAGCTGCCCAGAATTAACCACATCCCCTGCTTTGAATAAAATAGATTCCAAGACACCATCAGCAGGCGCTGGCACTTCAAGCACCACTTTATCTGTTTCTAAATCAACCAAATTTTCGTCCCGTGTAACCGTATCCCCAACTTTTTTATGCCAGGTCGCCACGGTGGCATCAGCCACTGATTCCGGCAGTGCAGGTACTTTGACTTCAATCGACATAGTAATACCCTATTTGTTATTTATTATGTTATCCTGATTCTCAGGGCCAACCAACGCTTATTTCAGTGCGTCACTTACCAATTCAGCTTGTTGCTGCGCATGCACCGCAGCACTTCCTGCTGCAGGAGCAGCGGCAAAACCGCGACCTGCATACGATAACGTTTGAGTCGGCTCAAGACATCCTTTGATATGATGCTGAGATGAAAACCAAACGCCTTGGTTTTGTGGCTCTTCTTGACACCACACAATACTTGTTGCTTTGACGAATTTTTTTAATTCATCCATCAATGCACGTTTTGGAAACGGATAAAGTTGCTCAATTCGCACAATCGCCACATGCTCTAATTTATCGTCACGACGCTTTTGCAGCAAATCATAATAAACTTTTCCGCAGCACAACACGACTTTGGTCACCTGTTGTGGATCTAATGCATCCACTTCCGGAACAACCGTATGAAACTTGCCTTTTGACAAATCATCTAATGTAGAGACAGCAAGCTTATGTCGTAATAAACTTTTTGGCGTCATCACAATCAATGGCTTACGGAATTTTCGCACAATCTGCCGCCGCAATAAATGAAACATTTGCGCAGGCGTCGTGGGTGTACACACTTGTATATTTTGTTCCGCACAAAGTTGCATATAACGCTCTAAACGTGCGGATGAGTGTTCTGGGCCCTGCCCTTCATATCCATGCGGTAATAACATCACCAAACCACATAAGCGTCCCCACTTCTGCTCTCCCGAACTGATGAATTGGTCGATCACCACTTGTGCACCATTTGCGAAATCACCAAACTGCGCTTCCCAAAGTGCCAATGCCGTTGGGTCATATGCTGAATAACCGTATTCAAATGCCAAAACAGCTTCTTCTGATAATACGGAGTCAATGACGACAAATTGTTTCATCGCATCCGAAGCAACACGCTCTAACGGGACATATTTCTCACCCGTTTTTTGATCGTGCAACACGGCATGACGATGAGCAAATGTCCCGCGCCCACAATCTTGACCGGATAAGCGAACCTCGTGACCTTCATTCGATAACGTGGCGTACGCCATCGTTTCAGCAAAACCCCAGTTCATGGGGATTTCACCCATACTCATTTTTTCACGCTCATCAAGTAATCGTTTGACCACAGGATGGGGCGTAAAATTGGCAGGCAATGTTGTTAACTGTTTTGATAATTTTTGAATCACTGCTTGACTAACCGTTGTGTCCACGGCATCGGTCCATTTAGCCTGCAAATAAGGTGTCCAATCGGTAGCAAGTTTACGTTTGTAATCATCGCCTTTCAAATTATCAACCACGGATTTGCCTTCATCTAACTTATTGCGATACGCTTCAACCAACGTATCGACTTGCTCCTGCGTCACAACCCCCGCCTGAATCAATTGCTCGGCGTACAACTCACGAAGTGGTCGCATGGTTTTAATTTTCTGATACATCAACGGTTGCGTGACCATAGGCTCGTCCGCTTCGTTATGCCCATGACGTCGATAACAAACGAGATCAATCACGACATCCCGTTTAAATGCCATACGGAATTCAAATGCAATTTGGGTTGCAAAGACGACAGCTTCCGGATCATCACCATTCACATGAATAATTGGCGCTTGTACGACTTTGGCAATTTCGGTGCAATAGTAAGTCGAGCGCGCATCCAATGGATTACTAGTGGTGAAACCAATTTGGTTATTGATCACAATATGCACTGTCCCACCCGTGCAATACCCAGGCGCTTGTGAAAAATTAAACGTTTCCATGACTACGCCTTGACCTGCAAAGGCCGCATCACCATGAATCACCACAGGCAACACTTGGTCTTTTTTGTCTAAATTACCCAGACGACGTAAACGTGAGCGTGCTGATCCTTCCACAACTGGACCAATGATTTCTAAATGCGACGGATTAAAGGCCAGAACCACGTGCGCAACGGCATCGGCTTCGGTGGAAATATCGGATGAAAATCCCAAATGATATTTCACATCGCCGGTACGATCCCCGTCATATTTTCCTTCAAATTCCTGAAATAAAACTTCAGGGCGTTTACCCAACACATTAATTAACACATTTAAACGACCACGGTGGGCCATACCAATGACAACTTCTTTGACCTGAGTGGCACAACTCTCGCGTACGATTTCATTCATCATCGGAATCAAAGCATCCCCGCCTTCCAATGAAAATCGCTTTTGCCCTACATAGCGTGTTCCTAAATAACGCTCAAGTCCATCCGCGGCGATGAGCTCATTCAAAATTTGCCGCTTTTTGTCCGCATCAAATGAAGGGCGGCCACGCACCGTTTCAAACTTAGTTTGCAACCACTCAATCTCTTGTGTGTTTGCGATATGCATATACTGCATACCGATGCTACCGCAATACGTTTCCCGTAAAGCATTATAAATATCAGACAATGGTACGGATTTATTAAAAAACGTTTTGCCTGCAACAAATTCATGATTCATATCGCCATCTGTTAGATGATGATACGATAAACGCAAGCTGGGGACAGTCACCCGTTCAGCCATTTCCAATGGATCAAGACTTGCTGCATGATGACCGTGTGCACGATAAGCATTGATCAAATCCGCCACGTTCATTTGTTTGCTATCTGTGGCAACGGTTGCCGGCGCCGGCGCTCGCTGAGTTGCCAATTGCAAAAAATGGGCACGAATATCACGATGCGATACATCGGTTGCTTGACCGTCAACCGTCGGCAATGCTTTAAATGCAGCCTGCCAATCCGGCGAGACTGAATTAGGATCAGCGAGATAATCTTCGTATAGCCCATCAACATAGGCCATATTGCCACCCGATAAATAGGCCGTAGCCCATTCATGTTGCAGTGTACTGCTGCTCATTCGTTTGATTCTCCAAAGGATTAAATTGTAGGTTTTGTCAACAATTTAAGTTTCTACTCTCAGCATTTGTTTGCGTATTTCTCCAATCGCCTGCGTTGGGTTCAATCCTTTGGGGCAAACATTTGCACAATTCATAATCGTACGGCATCTAAATACGCTGAATGGATCTTGTAATTTACTTAAACGATGATCTTTTGCGGTATCCCTGCTATCTGCTAAAAACCGTCTTGCCTGTAACAAGCCCGCAGGACCCACAAACTTTTCTGGGTTCCACCAAAAAGAAGGACATGAACTCGTACAACAAGCACACAAAATACACTCATACAGACCATCTAATTTCGAACGTTCTTCAGGAGACTGCAGACGCTCACGTGCAGGAGCTGTGGTATCGTTTTGTAAATAAGGCTCAATACGTTCATATTGATGGTAAAATTGACTCATATCAACAACCAGGTCTCGTACCACCGGAAAACCAGGTAACGGCCTGATAACAATTTTATCGGTGTTCAACGTGGATAAGTGAGTGATACAGGCCAAGCCATTTTTACCATTAATATTCATCCCATCGGATCCACAAACGCCTTCTCGACAAGATCGACGGTATGAAAGAGTTGCATCCTGTTCTGCTTTCAAACGCTCAAGTAACGTCAGTATCATAGGATCGCTACCGGCTACAATCGTCATTTGATAGTCTTGCATGTAAGGTTTGTCATTAACTTCAGGATTGTATCGATAAATAGACAAGCTTACATTTTTTATATCAGCCATGTTCCGTCCTCATTAATAAACACGTTCTTTCGGTTCAAATGGTTTTACATCTTTAGGAGAGACATTCACTGGACGAAAATCGATCGCATCATCTGCCATAAAATAGACCGTGTGTTTAATCCAGTTGGCATCATCTCGCTTAGGATAATCTTCACGACTATGCGCACCACGACTTTCAGTACGAGTCAGCGCGGATTTTGCCGAAGCATATGCTGTCGCCATCAAATTGTCTAACTCCAACGCGGTAACTCGCTCGGTATTAAATACTTCACTTTTATCCAGCAACTTGGCATGGGCTAAGCGTTCACGTAATGCATCCAAACGCTCCAAACCTTTCTCCATGATATCGCCGGTACGAAACACGCCAAAATCAGATTGCATCACACGCTGCATTTCATCACGAATCACCGCAGGACTTTCACCATCTGTAGAATGTTGCCAACGTTCATAACGAGCTAAAGAGGCTGCCACATCATCTTCAGACACATCGGGCATATCTCGCATTTGGTTCGACTGCCACATTTCTTCAACATGCAAACCAGCAGCACGGCCAAACACCACCAAATCTAATAATGAATTACCACCCAAACGATTGGCACCATGCACCGAAACACAAGCACATTCGCCCACGGCATATAGCCCCTCGACGACCACATCTTTACCATGATGTTTGGTGATAACCTGACCATGCATATTGGTTGGAATGCCGCCCATACTGTAATGACAAGTGGGCACCACAGGAATAGGCTCGACAATTGGATCAACGGCAGCAAATTGTATGGATAACTCTCGAATACCAGGCAAGCGTGATTTAATCAGATCAGCACCCAAATGATCTAACTTCAATTTCACACAATCCACGCCATCAATATTAAATCCTTTTCCAGCACGCAATTCTAGTGCAATTGCGCGCGCAACCACATCTCTTGAAGCCAAATCTTTTACATGTGGCGCATACCGCTCCATGAATCGCTCGCCATCTTTATTGATTAAATAACCCCCTTCACCACGACACCCTTCAGTCACTAACGTCCCTGCGCCAGCGATGCCCGTCGGATGGAACTGCCACATTTCCATATCTTGCAACGGCAAGCCAGCACGTAGTGCCATACCATAACCATCACCTGTATTAATGTGCGCATTTGTAGTCGATTGAAATATTCGCCCTGCACCACCCGTTGCTAAAATACAAACGCGTGATTGAAAAAATACAATTTCACCCGTTTCAATGCACATGGCGGTCACACCAGCAATTTTGTCTTGTGCATCTTTTACAAAATCTAAGGCAAACCATTCACTAAAAATCTGTGTTTTTACACGCAAATTTTGTTGATATAAGGTATGCAACAAAGCATGCCCTGTACGATCAGCAGCGGCTGCAGTACGCGCAGCTTGCTCTCCACCATAATTTTTAGACTGTCCACCGAATTGACGTTGATAAATCTTGCCATTATCCATACGAGAAAAAGGCAGTCCCATATGCTCTAGCTCATACACTGCATCAGGACCTGTTTTACACAAATACTCAATCGCGTCTTGATCGCCAATGTAATCAGCGCCTTTGACCGTGTCATACATATGCCAGCGCCAATCATCATCAGCGGAGTTACCGAGTGCTACGGTGATACCACCCTGCGCAGACACCGTATGCGAACGAGTTGGAAAAACCTTAGAAATCAGCGCAACCTTCATATCAGACGATTTTGCCAATTGATACGCTGCGCGCATCCCCGCGCCACCAGCACCAATAATCACGGCATCGAATTTATTACGTGCAACAGCCATCGTTATTGTCCCCAAACCATCATAAAGCCCCACAGAAATTGACTACCCAAAAATAGAGCAATCAACGCTTGAATCGATAGTCGCACTGTCGTGCATTTAATATAGTCCGTTGTAACCGTCCAAATGCCTACCCACGCATGCAACAACACTAAAAACAAAGCAAACACCGTGACAATTTGCATCGATGCCATATGGAATAACGCGTGCCAATGGTTGTAGCTCATGTGCGGATGCAACAACAAATAGCTCAATAAAAACAACGTGTAAATGGCCAAATACACCGCCGACAGACGTTGAATCAACCAATCCTTCAACCCATTACCGGTTAAACTTGTCACATTGGTTACCATATCCAAACCCCTAGACTAAGTATTGCCACCACGGCAAGCACAATGACTGCCACTGCACTACGTCTTGCTGCATGAAGTGCCTCACCAATCCCTAAATCCAATATCATATGCCGAACACCCGCAATCACATGATAAATCAATGCGCTACTGAATGCCCACAATATCAATTTACCATACGGTCGAGCGACTAAGCTTTGCAGCTCATCATACGATGCACTGGATTTCAATGACAGTTGCAGCATATACAACATGAACGGCAACAATAAAAAGAGCACAATACCTGAGATACGATGTAAAATCGAAGCAATCGCCATGGGCGGATACGTTAAACTACCCAAATCCAAATTGACTGGTCGTTGATGGTTCACGGTAGATTTGTCCTTATTAAAAACAGAGATACATACAAAAAGCTTAACCCAAGCAAGTATACCATATGTCAGCGCGATCTAAAGTCCTAAATTATCTCGCTTAAATATTCGATCCGCACGATAGCTAGAGCGCACCAAAGGACCGGCTGCAACTTCAAAAAAACCCTTTTGCAAACCAATCTCTCGAAACTGCGCAAATTGCTCTGGCGTTACATAACGCATCACCGGTAAATGATGTTTCGTTGGTTGTAGATACTGTCCCAAGGTCAGAATGTCGACTTGACAAGCACGCAGATCATCCATAGTTTGGATAATTTCCTCATCGGTTTCACCCAAGCCAAGCATTAAACTCGTTTTCGTTAACACAGCTGGTCGGTACTGTTTGGCATAGGCTAAAACATCCAATGTTTGTCGATAGCCCGCACGATTATCACGCACAGGATGCGTCAGACGCTCGACCGTCTCAACATTCTGCGCAAACACATCTACTCCGCTATCTAACAACACAGCAACATCTCGCTGTATACCTTGAAAGTCAGGTGTTAATGCCTCAATTTTTGTTGCAGGGCAACGCGCTTTGATGGCTAAGATTGCATCAGCATAATGTTGTGCTCCACCATCGGGTAAATCATCTCGATTCACAGAGGTCAGTACCACATAATCGAGGTTCATGAGTGCGACTGTTTTGGCTGTATTATTGGGCTCATTGGCATCTAACCAACCTCGCGGATTGCCGGTGTCCACCGCGCAAAATCGACATGCTCGTGTGCATACGGATCCCATGAGCATGATCGTTGCTGTGCCATGCGACCAGCATTCAGCAATGTTAGGGCATTTTGCTTCCTGGCATACGGTAGATAATTGATGATCGTGTACTTGCTGTTTGACTTGCATGTAAGCAGGTGATGTGTGTGTTGTGATCCGTAACCACTCGGGTTTGGGTAATCGCTGATGCTGCTCATCCGCGGCCTTCATGCCGTCTTTAATGGCTACAAATCCTTGTTCGGTTTTATATTTTTGTCCACTTTCGACAACGACAGGAATATCCGCTAATTTACTCATTTCAATAACAAACCCCATGTTTTAGGATATCGGCGTCGCAACACATAAAAAAGTAATCCCAATTCCAAACACACCAGATACATCGAGAATAATATATCACTTAAATAATGATATGTTAATAAAACTCGCGTTAAGATCACTATTAACCCAGTCAATACAATTGCATAACAATACTTAGGAAATAAAATGGTTAACCCAATCATCATGCTCGTCAATACAGTAGCATGACCTGATGGACAGGAAAAAAACGCTTTTTGTGTATGCCAGCCATAAAATCCATACAGCTGTTGATCAAATAACAACTCAGGCCGAGCACGGCCCAAGATCATTTTGAGCACTAATCCCACTGCACCCGAAGTTAAAACGCAGAACCATAAAAACCACAGACGCGTTTCCACATATTTATTATGGACAAACCAAAGTGATAAAATAGCCAATACTGGCAAAATGACCAAATACAGTTGTGAAATTCCCAAATGCGTCATCCAATATAAAATGGGTAAGGCGTGTTTCAAATCCAATTGATGAAAATAAATCGCGATTGGTCGATCTAGATAAACATAAGAAAATATCAATAACATGATAAAACTGATGATCATCCATGGTTTCAATAAAATTGCTAAACATCGATTAAAATAGGGCATAGCATCACACTCCTTGACGCATCGCTAATGACTGTAATGCCAGTCGTATTAATTGTTCACAAGATTGCTGACCATCATCAATTTTGTTGATCGCTTTAATGGCTTCTTGGCGTTTATAACCTAGCGCTTCCAACGCACAAATGGCCTCATCCTGTTGATTAATCATATCAAAATTATGCGCAGGTCGACTGGTCGTATACGGCAACTGCTGGATACTGTCTTTCATCTCCACGACTAATCGTTCGGCCGTTTTTTTCCCAATGCCCGGTAATTTAGTTAACAGCGCGGTATTTTGTTGATGAATGCACTGAATGAATTCATCCGGAGTAACACTGGATAAAATGGCAATCGCCAATTTCGGCCCCACACCATTGACTTTAATCAGAGCCCTAAAAAGCGCTCGTTCTTGTTTATCAACAAAGCCATATAACAACAACGCATCCTCGCGCACAATGGTATGAATAAATAACCCGACCACTCCTTCATGCAATTCCAATTGAAAAAACGTGGCCAACGATGTTTCCACATCATAACCCACTCCATTCACATCAATCACCAGTTTACCGGGTTGTTGTTTATCAATAATAAAACCACTGAGCCAACCGATCATCGTCCTCTCCTCCATGTCATCAATCCACCACGCATATGACTATGACATATTGCAATTGCCAATGCATCTGCTGCATCGTTTTGTGGCGCATCTGACAACATAAGTAAGTTCATCACCATGTGCTTCACCTGATTTTTTTCTGCCGCGCCATACCCCACCAAGGATTGTTTCACTTCACGAGGCGAATACTCACTCACTTGAACACGATGCGAAGCACAAGCCACCATGGCCACACCCCGAGCATGGCCTAATTTCAGTGCGGAGCTCGGGTTTTTATGCATAAAAACTTGTTCTATGGCTACTTCCGTTGGATTAAATTGATCCATCAAATGGCAGATACCATTAAAAATCTGCAGTAGTCGACTACTGAATTCTCCCTCAACTGTACGAATACATCCGCTGTCGACGTAGTGCAATTGGCGATTGTGTTCACGAATTAGGCCATAGCCCGTAATTCGAGATCCTGGATCGATGCCTAAAATCAGTGTCATTAGACCGTTACTTCATCGGGATATTCAGCATTGCTGTACACGGCTTGGACATCGTCTAAATCATCCAACATATCGATTAATTTCTCAACGCGTTCAGCACTTTCATTATCCAAAGGCACCAGCGTCTGCGCTCGGCGGGTGATATGTGACTCTTCAATCTCAAAACCTGCTGCCTGTAATGCATTCAAAACCGTATGATAGTGTTCAACGGCAGTTACAATCTCTAATTGCCCGTCATCCAATAACACCACATCATCCGCACCAGCCTCAATCACGATATCCATGGCCTTATCCGTCTGGTCGGTTGCAGCCAACAAAATTTCGCCTTGTTTATTAAATAAATAGGACACCGAACCATCTGTCCCTAAATTACCGCCGTGTTTAGTAAACGCATGTCGAACTTCAGAAACCGTGCGATTTTTGTTGTCTGATAAACAATCCACCATCACTGCAATACCGCCCGGTGCGTATCCTTCATACGACATTTCCATCATATTTGCACCATCCAAACCACCAGCACCGCGTTTTACAGCATTATCAATGGTATCACGTTTCATATTTGCTTTGAGGGCTTTCACCACTGCATCTCGCAATCGCGGATTGGAGGACTCATCGGGACCACCCATTTGCGCTGAAACGGTGATTTCACGAATTAATTTCGTAAAAATTTTCCCGCGCTTGGCGTCTTGAGCACCTTTTCGAAATTTAATATTCGCCCATTTACTATGACCAGCCATGAACATACCTTGCAGTTGTTAAGATAGAGGAATTATATACTGCGCGTGTGATAAAAAAAATGCTAAGATTAAGTTTGATAACAATTATTGTGATGGACATTTTGTAGATTTAATTTAAATTAGGGAGACCTCAATATGTATCTCGCAGGATTTGGCAACCACCATCAAACCGAAGCAATACCCGGTGCATTACCAACCACACAGAACTCTCCCCAACGCTGCGAGCATGGTTTATTTGCTGAACAATTAAGCGGTAGCGCGTTTACACGTCCTCGACATGTTAATTTACACACATGGCTATACCGCCAACTGCCCTCCGTGATGCATCATGATTATAAACCTTACGCCAAATCCATTGGTCATCCGTTTGCAGCGCAGCAGGCTCCAAATCCCATGCGCTGGTCTGCGCAAGATGCTTTGACACATCCTCTTGATTTTTTAGATGGTCTCATGCACATCGCTGGTAATCGTCTTCTCAATGCATTTATCTATCAATGCAATCAATCCATGAATACTCGATACCTCAGTAATCACGATGGCGAATGGGTGATTGTCCCGTATCAGGGTGGTCTACGATTACACACAGAAATGGGGATTATGAATGTCACACCGGGTATAATTGCCGTCATTCCTCGTGGCGTTAAATTTAAGGTTGAATTACTGGATTCTGCGGCAGCGGGTTACCTCTGTGAAAATCAGGGTCTTCCCTTTACCCTACCTCAATTAGGACCATTGGGTGCCAATAGTTTGGCTAACCCACGACATTTTCTCTACCCTACTGCCGTCATTGAAACGTCAAAAGAACCCGTGCAATTGATTTGCAAATATCAACAACATCTCTGGATTGCAGACAGCACACATAGCCCGTTAAACGTCGTAGCCTGGCATGGCAATTATGCGCCCTATTGTTATGATTTATCCTTATTCAATGCCATCAATAGCGTGAGTTTCGATCATCCAGATCCATCTATTTTTACCGTTCTCACCTCTGAAAGTGAAATCCCTGGTGTTGCCAATGCCGATTTCGTCATTTTCCCACCTCGTTGGATAGTTGCGGATCATACGTTTAGACCGCCGTATTTCCATCGTAATGTGATGAGTGAGTTCATGGGATTATTGGTGGGTGAATACGATGCAAAAGCATCGGGATTTGAAATTGGAGGGGTCAGTATTCACAACTGCATGACCGCACACGGACCCGATTTAAAATCATATACCATCGCCAGTAAACAGGCATTAAAACCAAAATATTACGATAACACCCTAGCCTTCATGTTCGAATCAAGGGATCCATGGCAAGTCACCGAACTAGCCTGGAACCACCCTTCCCGCCAAACTGACTATACGACCTGTTGGCAGGGGTTTTCTACACCATGAGTCGTAGCATCCGGCGGGACGACATTATCAAAATAACAGTCTTTCTGCCATAAAATTGGATTGCTGTTCATGTAATCATATCCTTTTAATCGTGTAGAATAACGCCGATGAATCATTGCATCAAATGTTATCATGTGATTTCCGTATATTGGACTTAATATCTATCTTTTCAAACAACAAGCTTACTATTTCCTAAGACACCTTCATTTCCAATGGTTGAGCCTTTACTTGTTCTTTCACTTGATCATACCCTTCGCGATGATTTGCCATATAGATTAATGACCACCCACTCACCATCGAGCCATCGCCAAAAACACAAATGTCTGAAGCACCTTTTTCATCCACAAAACCACCTCTCACGACAAATCCAATCATCGTCCCACCTAGATTTCGACACACATTATAGGATGGATTTTGTGCGGATCCTTTAAATAATGATGAATTCCCTGTGATCTCCGGAAGGATTTTAATGTACGTCGCCGCAATCGAGGGCATGTCTGAGGCAAAGGTATCTAAACCAATGGCAATATAACCATTAACCGGCATAAAGGTACAAAAACGTTTAGAAAATCCGATCACTTCACCATGCGATGTTGCAAAGGTAGCAGCCATATCCTGCACAACGCCACCTGCTTTTAAACAATACGTTTTGTTGTCGTCGACCGTATCCGCCACGGCCGTAAAACACAGGCAAAAGCACCATACACCAAGCAGTAAATTCATTTTTTTGAGCATTTAATCAAACCTTAAAATAAATCATCATGTGTCAAACCAACACGCTCAAGCAATTTACGTAACGTTCGCAATGCTTCAACCTGAATCTGACGAACCCGTTCTCGCGTTAAATTAATTTCCAAACCCACTTCTTCCAACGTCGCCTTTTCAAAACCACGCAATCCAAAACGTCGAGCGATCACTTGTCGTTGATTTTCAGTTAATTCATCCAAAAGTTCTTCAATTTGTGCGCGCAAACTTTCATCCGTCAATAAAATGGCAGGATTTGTGCTGTTTTCATCCGGAATGGTATCCAACAGTGATTTATTTTCATCATGACCAAGTGGCATATCAAACGACGTCACTTTATCATTCAAACACAGAAGTTTTTCCACATCTTCCATCGGCACATCCAACATATCCGCAATCTCTTCAGCCGAGGGTTCATGATCTAATTTTTGTGTTAACTGTCGCGCTGCTCTTAAATACACATTTAATTCTTTCAACACATGAATCGGCAAGCGAATCGTACGCGTTTGATTCATCAACGCACGCTCAATGGTTTGCCGAATCCACCAGGTGGCATAAGTTGAGAATCGAAACCCACGTGTCGGGTCAAACTTTTCAACCGATTTCATCAATCCCAAGTTGCCCTCTTCAATCAAATCCAGCAACGGTAAACCACGGTTGAGATAACGACGGGAAATCTTTACAACCAAACGCAGATTAGATTCAATCATTTTTTTGCGCGCGCCCGCATCACCCTGCAAGGCTAACGTCGCATAATGCACTTCATCTTCAGCACTCAACAACGGTGAAAACCCAATTTCATTTAAATACAACTGCGTCGCATCCATTGCCCGCGCCAAACGCTTACCAGCCGGCTGGTAACTGGGAAACGCTTCTTTATCATTAAAATCAGGTTCCACATCCCCCATGATTGCCGGTTCGGCATCATCTATGACTGCGTCCAGATCAAGATCTAAATCATCGTCCATCGACGCCTCAATCTCTTCGTCTCCGATTTCATCTTTTTCAACAAACGCATCATCATTCGGGCACATTGTCTTCACCTATTATGAGTTATCTTTCAATACGTTAAACGATTGGAAGAAGAAAAGCTAGAGTCTGTTGACAATTCGACCACCTAGATCTGGTGATTTGTTCGCGAGACCTAATAGGTATTTACTAGATCAATATGACTATATATTCAACAATAACTCTGGATCCAGCAAACAAGTCGCATCGATGTAGGGATTCTTCGCCCCCATTAAAATGATAGTAAATCATGAAAAATGGTAAGAAACTTGTCAAAATTTATGTTTTATATTATCATTTGGCCATTTTTACAACTTAGTAAAAAAACCCGTCATTGCGATCAACCCAGAACAATGCGCCAAATATGGCGTTTCATCGAACTGTGGTGAATCGTTACATGTCGTTTTTATTTATAGAATTAGGAGTGTGTCATGCATCAACCATCAGAGACTGATTTTTTGGCTACACAACAAGAGTTTACGTCAAAAATCAATGAGCTTGGTCGAGTCATTCAAGGTCTGACAGATGCCACAGCTGGCCTATTTAAAAACGTAAAATCAGAACAGGACCAAAAAACACTTACCCTGTATCTGATTATGATTTCATATTATATGACGGTGAAAAACTTATTAACACGTGATGATTTTATTACTTTATATAACAAAAAGTTAAAGGATAATACAGGGCTTACAGATATTAATACTACATTAGGGGCATTGTATCCAAATCTGACTGATGACAAAATCTTGCAGCAATGTCACATAACAGCTGATCTGGTTCCCGTTGTGAAATTTGCTGATGCAATTGTAACTATATTTTTAAACGAATTAGCACTAGAGAGAAATAAGATAGAGACGCAATCGCATGAATTAAATAATAAAGGAACGCGTGCATTTTTTATTGGACTTATAGGTACAGTCGCTTTAGGTATAACCTGCATAGGATTAGTGGCAGCGGGGATTAACACACATATACCCACTCTTACTGGCTTTCTAATATTAGGTGCTGTCATAGCACTGTTATTGAGCATAGGCTCCGGATTGGTAATGACTAGCTATGCTAAGTCAAAAAATGACAGTTTTAACGCTAGTGACATGCATAAGGAATATAATAAGTTATGTGATTTCACTATGTTGTATGTTCACGTTTGTGACGACACAGTAGGGATTAGAGAGCAGTTAGGGTTCGATGTTGTACAGAATTATGAAGAAGACAGCCCCCTTCAATCGAAATGGCATCTTGCCGAGAATATTCACAAGTTTGGAAATTACCAAACTGCGCGAATGGCCTTTTTTAAGATGAACGATGTTGAAATAATAGGCGATACGGAAGTTGTCGATGCTTCACAAAAAACTGATGTTGAGATTGAAGAAAAATGTGCGCGTAGCTATTCTACGTAAGCATTTTTCTGATTGAGCAAAATTAAAAGATGAGTGTCAGATTGGATGAAGAAAATGATAGATACTTCATTCGATCCGCTTATAATCTTGCGTTTATTTCAAAACCCCTCATCCGCCCTGCGGATGAGGGCAAAATCAAACCCCTCTAACTCCCGACATTTAAAGAAAACTCAAAGGATTAACCGGTCGCCCAGCCTGTCTGATTTCAAAATGGACGCCCCAGAAACGGCGATTGACAACGCCCATTTCAGCGATGACTTGACCTGCCTTGATGGATTGCCCCTCGACGACTAAGTTTTTCGCGTTATTCCCATAGGCAGTTAAATATTGATTATCGTGTTTAATGATAATTAAATTCCCATAACCTGCCAATCCGCTGCCAGAATAAGCCACCACGCCACCCGTTGAGGCATAAATCTTTTCACCTTTATGACCTGCAATATCAATACCCTTTTTCCCTTGAGAAGGCACAAACGATGACACAACACGTCCACGCGCCGGCCATAGCCATCGCCCACGGTGAGTGCTTGTTACGATAGGCCGTGATGGCGTGTAAGTCGGTTGAGTGACTCGGACTGGCTGGGCATAACTAGGTTGTTGACTGCGATTCGGTTTTAAGCGAATTACTTGACCCACAGCTAAGTTATAGGGACTGCGCAGCTGATTATCGATTGCCAATTGTCGATAATCTTGATCATAACGAAAGGCAATGGCATACAAGGTTTCACCACGAGCAACCACATGCTGAGTGGCATTAGGATTGTACGCATGCCACTGTGACTCCTCAACAGGCGCCAACGTCTCACGATTCGAGCAAGCCGTGAGTGCCAACGCCAGTAATAGAAAAAGCCATTTAGCCATGATCTACAATACCCATTTATAAATGCAAAACGCGATCACAATCAGGATTAACAATCCCCAACCGATAATATCGATATAACGCCGCAAGTTCTTTTCTAAACCATGCCCAGCATAATACATAATACTCGACACCAGGAAGAACCGTAGCCCACGTCCTATTAGCGACCCCACGACAAACGGTATAAACGGTATATGCATCGCCCCGGCGGTAATTGTAAAAATTTTATAGGGAAATGGCGTAAATCCCGCCAAGATCACTACCCATAATCCACTGTTCGTCAACCATTCGCGAATGTGGTGGTAAGCTGGTGCAAACGACGAGGAAATAATGTAAGGCTCAACCAATAAAATGGCATACATACCGATGTAATAACCAAGAATACCACCCGCCACAGAAAATAACGTCGCAACCAGCGCGTAATACCATGAACGTTTCGGTGTCGCCAGCCCCATGCTGATGAGCATAACATCCGGCGGAATAGGGAAAAAACAGGATTCAATAAACGACACACCTGCTAAATAATAATGCGCATGCCGATGCCCAGACCAAAAAATGGTTCTATCGTATAAATAAGAAAATAGTTTCATGATGTTAGCTGAATTCCATCGATCCAAGTTGATATCTGATCAAAGACTTTATAATGCGTCATATCAAGATGCAATGGGGTAACCGATACATAGCCTCGATTGACTGCAAAAAAATCCGTTCCAGGCCCCGCTTCAGCCTGTTCACCGGGCTGACCAATCCAATAAATGGGCCGATTACGCGGATCGACTAATTTATGAGTACCCTCTGCATTATGCCGAGTTCCCAGTCGCGTGACTTCGATGCCTTTGATTTGATCTAACGGCAAATCCGGGACATTCACATTCAATATGGTGTGTGCGGGTAGTGGACTGGCTTGTAATTGTAAGACGAGTTGCGATGCAATACAGCCTGCCGTTTCATAGTGCTTGACATCCGAACTAACCATGGAAAAAGCGATAGCAGGTAATCCCAAATTACACCCCTCCATGGCCGCAGCAACGGTACCTGAATACAACACATCATCACCTAAATTTGCGCCATCATTAATCCCTGAAACCACCATATCAAATGGGCCATCAAAATAGCCTGTTAAGGCCAAATGCACACAATCCGTTGGTGTCCCATCCACACTATGTGATCCATTCTCAAGCTCTTTCACTCGCAATGGGTACAATAAAGATAATGAATTACTTGCCCCACTCCGATTCCTATCCGGCGCAATCACCTCGATATCAGAAATCGCTGCCATCGCCCGACTTAATACCTCAATCCCTGGCGCTAACACGCCATCATCATTACTAATCAATATCCGCATTATGATCCCTTAACGCACGACGGGTGATTCCAACCATTTGATAATCGACAAACGCTCACGTAACGCTTGTTGATTTTTAATTAATTCCGCTTGTAACGCTGGCGTCGCTTGCTGCGTACCCGTTAACGCTGCTTGCGTTGCAATCGTTTCCTGCATTGCTAAGATGGTTCGACCATAAGCTTGCGGGTCCATACGCAATTCAGACACCAACGCATTCACTTGAGTCGCTATTTCGCTTAATTGTTCACAACTTACATCTTGGGGATGTCTTGCAGGACAACCATCCAATGCCTGCTGTATCTCTTTGGGATTCAGTGAATAATACGTTGCATCATGCGCCAAACATATGCTCGCTACGAATAACAACCATCCACACCCTATCGCTTTTAACATCATGCGTCACCCGCTGTTTGTCAATCAAGCATACCATCTCTTCTTGGTCGACTGATTTTTTTTAGTCGCCGTACTGCTGCGCGACCCCGCTGATTTAGACCCCTGACTCGGCTTGCCTTTGCTCCCATAACCACGTGATTTAGTCGGTGGACGCTTCACGTGCCCAGGTGTCAATATGTCTTTCGTTGGTAACTGATGTTTTGGCTCAAAATCATCAATTTCAACCCGATCAATTCGGCGTTTAATTAATCGCTCAATGGCTTGCAATTGACCCATTTCATCCGCACACACCAACGACACGGCACCACCTACCGCTCCTGCTCGTCCAGTTCGACCAATACGATGCACATAATCTTCCGCAACTTGCGGCAAATCGAAGTTCACCACCATCGGCAATTCATCGATATCAATCCCGCGCGCTGCAATATCGGTTGCCACTAAAATGTGTACTTTCCCTTCTTTAAAACTGGTTAACGCCTTGGTGCGCTGCGATTGACTCTTATTACCATGAATCGCAATCGCTTCAATCCCATCCACTGCAAGCAATTTCACTAACTTATTCGCACCATGTTTGGTTCGTGCAAAAACAAGCGCTTGATCCCATCCTGAGCGCCGAATCAAATGACTCAACAACTCGGCCTTACGCGCCTTATCAACTGGATGCACCGTTTGCGACACACTCACGGCCGCTTCATTACGCGGTGCAACACTGATTTCCACTGGTTTCACTAAAAAGTCATTCGCCAATTGGCAGATTTCTTGAGAAAACGTGGCCGAAAATAATAAGGTTTGTCGTGCTCTGGGTAGCTTTGCCATAACCCGTCGAATATCGTGAATAAATCCCATGTCCAACATGCGATCAGCCTCATCCAAGACAATCGTCTTGACTTGGTCAAATCGGATCGCGTTTTGTTGAGACAAATCCAACAACCGTCCAGGCGTTGCAACCAGGATATCCACACCACCACGCAGTTTTAACATCTGTGGGTTAATTTTTACGCCACCATACACAACGGCTGAACGTAGATTAGTGAGATATTGTCCATATTGCAAGACACTTTCATGAATTTGCGCAGCTAATTCTCGAGTAGGTGCCAAAATCAACACACTCACTTGATTCCCACCTGCTCGCGGCTGGCTGGCAAGGCGATGCAACAGGGGCAATACAAATCCGGCAGTCTTGCCAGTACCCGTTTGCGCCGAAGCCAACACATCCACCCCGCGCAACACCACAGGAATCGCTTGACTCTGAATCGGCGTAGGTGTCTGATACCCTTGCTCAAGAACCGCACGTAAAATAGGCTCGGATAAACCCAGCGTCGAAAATGTCATGTATATTCCTTGTCTCTTCATCAGTAAGGCTCAGGAGTATACCACAAGACTAAACTTTAGTCATTGAACTTGTATTAGTGGTTCTGTTTAGATTGAAAACCACACCAACTTTGGCTATGGTATTCCTACCCCCATTACTTTTAAGTCATGCCAATGCTTGAATTTACCGTTAAAACTGATCCACATACGAAAGAACCTTTCCTTGAAACGCCAATTCATGGGAAGAATTTATTAACTATCCCCCAACTCAATAAAGGCACCGCCTTTTCGCATGAAGAGCGCCACGCATTTGGGTTGTTGGGAAAGCTACCGCATCGCGTTGAAACCTTGGACGAGCAGGTTAAACGTGCTTATTTGCAGTTAGCCAGTTATGACGCACCCTTGCAGAAAAATATTTATCTCAATAATTTGCATGATAAAAATCAAATTTTGTTTTATAGCTTAATTCGTGCTCATCTGAATGAATTGATTCCTATTATTTATACACCAACAGTAGGTACCGCGGTGCAGGCGTTTAGTCGCGAATACCGCCAAGCACGCGGGCTATATATTTCGCATTCGGATCAAGATCATCTGGAAGATATTTTAAAAAATCGCTCTAATCCTGAAATTGATCTCATTGTCGTGACGGACGGCGAAGGCGTCTTAGGCATTGGTGACCAAGGCATCGGTGGCATGGATATCCCCGTTGCTAAACTCATGGTCTATGGTGCCTGCGGTGGGATTGATCCCACTCGCACCCTGCCTATCTTTTTAGATGTGGGCACAAACAACACTGCCTTACTTGAAGATCCCATGTACCTTGGATGCCGACATGGCCGGATCTATACTGAAGAATACGACCAGTTTGTGGATAAATTTGTTAAAAAAATTCACGCATTATTTCCCAATGCCTTTTTGCACTGGGAAGATTTCGGACGCCAAAACGCCAGACGCATTCTCAATAAATACCGTGATAATTTATGCACCTTCAATGATGATATCCAAGGCACGGGGGTCGTAACCGTCGCCGCTCTACTTGCGGCCTCTGAAGTCACTCAACTGAAACTAACAAAACAGCGCATCGTTGTCTTTGGCGCAGGCTCAGCGGGTACAGGGATCAGCGATCAAATTGTCGATGCTATGGTGAGGATGGGTTTAAGTCGAAAGGCCGCCTACGATCAATTTTGGCTGGTTGATCGACAGGGGTTGTTGATCGAAGATGATCCCTCACTCACTGAAGCTCAAAAACCCTATGCACGCAAACACACTGACTTAAACCAATGGTCAACGCAACATGCCGCCAATCGCACCCTTGCAGACACGGTTAATGAAGTCAAACCAACGGCACTGATTGGTTGTTCCGCTCAACCGGGTAAATTTACTCAAGACATTATTCAAACCATGGCATCACACTGTGACCGACCCATTATATTCCCGCTCTCCAATCCCAATGATAAATGTGAAGCGCAACCCACTGATATTATCAATTGGACACAAGGCAAGGCGTTAGTAGCCACAGGCACTGCGTTTGGAACCATTCATTATCAAAACCGAGTGATGGCCATTGCCCAATGCAATAATGCCTTGGCTTTTCCAGGTATTGGTCTTGGTATAATTGCGGTCAAAGCAAAACGCTTAACCGATGATATGCTATGGGCTGCCGCCTGCGCCCTCAGTGACTTCGCCCCAAGTAAAGAAGATAATTTTTTACCCATTCTTCCATCCATGGATCAAACCGAAGCCGTATCAAAACGAGTGGCTGTTGCTGTAGCCGCAAAAGCCATCGAGACAGGGCTAGCTCAATGTAATCAGAAGAAGGATCTCGTAGAACTCATTGAGCAGCTGTATTGGAAACCGAATTACTTGCCATTCAAACGAGGGTAATACGGTTTTATCACCATTGATGACAAAATGGATAAACCCCAACAATTGGGTTTATTTAGAGCAGTTTGTTGGCATTTTAATAGCGCCTAATGGTAGAGGTTCAATGGTATAAGCAGCTAAGGCTGAAACTAAACGATTGTCTAATTTTTTTTGTACATGACAAAAATAAATTCGCCTAATTTTTGTCGTCCCCGCGAAGGCGGGGATCCATGCTGACGGTGGTATTATCCTTCATCATAGATGGATTCCCGCCTCCGCAGGAAAGACAACATCGTTTTTGTCGTGTACAGAAGTCTAATTTAATAAATTAGACAATCGGATCATTTGTTGACATATCATCACTACCTCCACGCCCTACGGCTTGTCCGCGGAATCCATGGACCTTGCAGACAAGCCGTAGGGCGTAGGCGAAATGACATCATGGCAACAGCCTCTACGTTATTTCTTAGTCGTTGTCTTAGTAGTGGTCTTTCTAGCGGCAACAACAGTCGCTTTTTTAGGAGTTGGCATGTCACAGTGTGTCATTTCAGGTCCACAGCATCCACAATGACAACGTCTGCAACCCCAGTGTTTATGACAACAAAAGACCAAGCCCGCAATAAACATTCCGAAAATGCCTGCTCCATTAAACGTCAATAACGTCAGGACTACGGCAATGGCCAACATGATAACACCTAATATTTCACAGCGATGTGATGTACAACAACCGTTCGTTTTACCATCTTTATCTTTCATCTTTTCCATTTTAATCCTCCATGAATCAACGAATGACGACAATATTAAGAATAGACTAACTTTATAGAAATTGATACAACAAATCTCTGTACACGACAAAAACGATGTTGTCTTTCCCGCGAAGGCGGGAATCCATCTTTAATGAGGCACAATACCACCGTCAGCATGGATCCCCGCCTTCGCGGAGACGACAAAAATTAGGCGAATTTATTTTTGTCATGTACAAAAACAACAAATACAATTTTTCCGTCATGTCGCGCATCGCGAGACATCCGCTAATGCTCAGGATGACAAGCATCTTGATTCCACACTAGGGCGCTAGGAACGACAGGAATTTTTTAATGAAACAACCTTAGGACTTTTACTCCACCACCACAATCTGCGTTTGTTGGCCTAAACCTGTAATACTCAACACAATTTTATCATTGGGTTGTAAATAACAATTTCCCCACGCACGAGCACTACCAGGCGCTGACCCCATAGAAATAACATCACCCGGATAAAGTGTAAAATATCGGCTTAAAAAACTGATGATCTTTTCATCGTTGTGAATGTAATCCATGGTTCTAAAATTTTGGCGCATCTGATCATTGACCCATAGTTGAATATGTAACTGACTCGAATCATGTACTTCATCACGGGTCACTAAATAAGGGCCAATCGGTGCGGAACCATCAAAGCATTTTCCTTTAGTAAATTGCGTATCCGCTGTTTCAAGCTGTAAGTATCGCTCGGATAAATCATTACAACAGGCATACCCCAGAATATAATCCTTGGCTTTATCCAATGGAATATATTTCCCCTGTTTGCCAATAATAATCGCCAACTCAGCTTCCCAATCCAATTTTTGGGTATAGCGCGTATAAGGGATAGGGTCAAAAGGCCCTGCAAGCACTGCACTGGGTTTCATGAACACAATCGGCTCTGACGATTGGCTGACTGTGATCCCCATTTCTTTTGCATGCTCAAGTGAATTATAACCTACAAAAATTAATTTACCGGGTTTACTAATACACGCACCGATACGCGCTGATTCATCCATCAAAGGTAACACCGATAAATCAAGCTGGCGAATTTGATTTAACAAGGCAACATCGGCCAAAAACTCTGGACTAAAGTCTTGAATGTAATCCGAGAGATCGCGAATTCGGCCTTGGGCATCAACAATACCTGGCTTTTCACGTCCTAATGGACCAACCCGAACTAGTTTCATTTTTGTGTGTCGTCAGTCGCTTTTACTTTAGTTTTTGTTGGTTTGACATCCACTTTTTTCTCAACAACGGTTTCAGTAGTTGTCGTCGTGGTCGTTGTTGGTTTAATTGAGCACGACGTGTCATTACACGTTGTACGCTTAGCTTTATATTCATCAATGATTTGGCACACACTCGTTTTCACATCTCGAAATAATTTGCCTGCCATCGCACCAATTTCATTCAAGTCTGGCAACGACGATTTTTGATCAGCCATTTTATACTCCTTATAAAAAATTTGATCTATCAAACATCTATCTTTAGTATAGGATAAGTTACTTAAAATAAACAATAACATGCCTCATTCTCACACACTATCTAAACTGTTAATCGTAGGAGGTACGTTTTGCCCGCCTCACCAAGCGCATTTGGCGATTGTTTCAGCAGTAACCAAACACTTTGCATTTGATAACGTGATGTTTGTTCCCTGTAAAGAACCTGTGATTGATAAAATAGCAGCAACACCTGTTTCACATCGTATTGCCATGTTACGTTTGGCGCTTAAACCGTATCCAAATTTTACGATTGATTTGTGTGAAATAGATCGAGATTCCCCATCCTATATGGTAACGACGCTCGCCGATTTTCGTCAACGATTCGGTGATCAAGTTTCAATAACATTGTTGATTGGAATGGATAATTTTCTACAATTACCGCGCTGGCATCGTTGGGAAGATTTATTAACGCTTTGCCATCTCTTAGTGGTTGATCGTGCCGGCATCCCTCGAGAGCTTTCTCCTACGTTGCGAACCTTTTTAGCCAAACACCATGCCACAACAACACACAATCTCTCAACAACCCCCTATGGGACGATTGAACAATATGATGCAGGCCAATATGACATATCATCGACAGCCATTCGGGCGATGATTCAAGCAGCAATCATGAGTGGGGCCAACACCGATGCCATCATCGCACCAGAGGTGCGTGAGTATATTAAAGAGCATCAGCTGTTTTTGAAGTCATCCTGGACATAGCGTTGTATGAATATCGAAGATCCCTTACTATCTGAATCACATCGACCATACGAAAAGAGCAAGCTATTGTTAAGTTCTGCATTTTAGACCGTTGCGCACAAGGATGTGCGCATCGATCGCAGGGAGCGGATTCGTCTAAAATGCAGAATTTATCAATAGATTGCGCTGTTGTGGCACGGATGTGACCAAGCACTGCATTCAGCATTTGGCATCAATCAGTTTGATTTCACTTCCACAAAACTCGTTTCCGTACCGCTATCCAACACATTAATCTGTTTCATAATACCTGGCGAGAAGCCTGACATCCAATTCACAATGGGATCAAATTTTGCATATAAATACGACTGGCGTATATACTCTTGTGTTGGCACCAAAGCGGTCATTCTAGCGGCTAAAATTAATAATGATATAATAAAAACGCCACGTACAAAGCCAAACCCCATCCCTAATAATCGATCCGTACCGGTTAATCCAGTGCTGTGGAGAATAAAACTCAATAACGCATTGATGAGACTGCCTGATACAACAGTCCCTAAAATAATGATGACAAACGCTGCCGCTGTTTGAGCGATGTCTTCGTGAATATAAGGTTTAAGCCAAACAGCCACTTCACGATAGTAATGATAAGCAACCCAAATGGCAGCGATCCAAATGCCCAATGCCACCAACTCTTTCACAAAACCGCGCACTAATCCTGTCACAACAGATAAAGCCAATATACCTATGATAATTAGGTCAACCCAACTCCACGTCGGCATGGTTAACTGACTCCTGTCGCTTTAACAATGAGACCATTCAATTGCATATTGGTTGCCAGCTTTTTCTGCAAATCAACCGCTTTTTCACGTTGTACTAACTGCCCTACCACGACTTGATATAAAGGGCCTTGCGTGCCTTTGATGGTCCGATAGCTTGCAGCAAACCCATTATCCTTCAATCGTGCAACTAAGGCATCTGCATTGGGTTGTTGCGTAAACGTTGCTACCTGAATCGCAAAGGCTTGAGACACGTCATCATTGGCTTTAGGCGCAACTTTCGGCTTATTAAACTGTGCCACCTGGACTGGTTTAACAGCCACCGGGATTTTTTTGGCTTGAGCCACTTGCGCAGTCTGCGTAGGGATACTGACAATATTAGACGGACCTGCGACAACCGGCTTTGTATGCAACGACTCAGCTTTGGCAATCATAGATGTTGTTCGGATACTCTTCACAGTCGGTATTTTAACATGAGCTACTTTTACCGATTTAAACATCACCCGTTGATTTGGAATCGCCACGCGTGGCATTGCCGGTTTTGCCGGCAGTTTTAATGAAATGGCGTTATTTTCTTCAAAACGCTGATTGGATTTTTTCATGATTGTCGGTAAAAAAATAACCATAATTGCAATCACAACGAACAAACCAATTAATCGATGTTTGCTACGTTCAGTCATCGCTAATTTCATATACTGATCTCCCCATAATCGCACTCACTAATAAAAATGAGCCATAAATCACAATCAAATCACCCTCTTTAGCGCACTGCATCACCTGATCATATGCAGCCAAGGGGTCTTGAAAACAAGTGGGCGAATAACCCAATTCCGCCGCAAACACGGCCTTTAATAATTGCTCGCCTGCAGCACGCTTCCCGCTGAGTAGAGCCGGATACCAGTGATCCACCAACGGTAGCATCGGCCGAATCACCCCACCTAAATCCTTGTCCTGTAATCCCGAAAAAATCGCATGGATAGCACCTTTAGGACGGTGCTGTCTCACTAAATCAGCCAACAGGAGTGCCGCCTGTGGATTATGTGCAACATCGTATAATACGACCACATCACCATGCACCCATTGCTGTCGTCCCGGAATATGAACATGCTGCATCGCAGACACCCAATTTTGTTGATTCACCGGCAATTTATCCGTTAACAACGAGCTGGCTACTATGGCAGCCGCGGCTGCCTTTTGATTCAGATTGGGTAAAGGCACGGTGATGGACGTACCATCACGCTGGCTGATTTGCAATGCATTGTGGTCGGCATGCAATGAATAATCCACACCTAAGCAATACATGGTTGCATTGATCGCTGTAGCATGAGCCAGCACACTCATGGGTGGCGATTCGTCTGCATAAACACAATGCGTGTTAGGTCGCATGATGCCCGCTTTTTCATAACCAATCGACTCTTTATCGGGACCGAGATAATGCTGATGATCTAAATCGACTGTCGTGATGATTGCAAGATCCGCATCTATCATATTTGTCGCATCTAAACGCCCACCAAGCCCCACCTCTAAAATGATCACATCTAATGCTGATTCGCTAAAGTACAATAGACCAGCCAGAGTAACCGCTTCAAAATAAGTCAGTGACGTCTCAGCACGTGCTTCTTCAATCCGTATCAGCAGGTTGCATAGTGCAACATCGTTAATGGGTTCTTGGTTTACACAAATGCGTTCATTAAAGTGCAATAAATGCGGCGACGTATACGACCCAACGCGATACCCTGCTGCTTTGTAAATAGCAACCAGTGCCGCAACCGTTGATCCTTTGCCATTTGTCCCTGCAACCGTAATCACCGGAACTCGTAAATCAAGTAAATTTAATCGCTCAGCAACATCCTGAGCATTCGCCAATCGCAACTGGATCTCTTGCTGATGACGATTTTCTAAAAACTCTAACCACTCGCTTAAAACCCAATCACCATAGGGTTTATGAGGCATTTTGCAAACTCGACGGCATCGTTCGATGCGATAATTTAGCAATCAAATCAGCCACGGTTGAGCGCATCGCATGCCGCTCAACGATCATATCAATATGCCCGTGTTCTAATAAAAACTCGCTGCGCTGAAACCCTTCCGGCAATGTTTGCCGAACCGTTTGCTCAATCACACGTGGCCCTGCAAATCCAATCAATGCTTTCGGTTCAGCAATAATAATATCGCCTAAACTGGCAAAACTTGCAGAGACACCACCCATTGTCGGATCAGTTAATATCACAATAAACGGTAATTTAGCATCAGCAAGCTTAGCGAGTGCTGCCGAGGTTTTCGCCATTTGCATCAACGAAAATAAGCCTTCTTGCATGCGAGCTCCACCACTCGCAGTAAAGCAGATATAAGCGCGTTTTTCTGCTATCGCGGCAGTAACACCTCGTACAAATTTTTCGCCCACAGTGGCCCCCATCGAGCCTCCCATGAAATCAAACTCAAACACACTGACCACAACCGGTTGTTGCTTGATAGTACCTTTCATGACCACCAATGCTTCTTTTTCACCCGTTTGTTTTTGTGCTTGAGCAATTCGGTCTTTGTATTTTTTGGAATCGCGAAACTTGAGACGATCGATGGGCTCAAGCTCCGATGCAATTTCTTCTTGCCCCAGCTCGTCTAAAAATTGTACTAACCGATTCCGTGCAGACACACGATGATGATGATTACATTTGATGCATACAGATAGGTTTTTTTCTAACTCAGAGCGATATAAAACTTCATTGCATCCTTTACACTTCACCCACAACCCTTCAGGCACACCTTTTTTTTGCGACGTTTCAGTTCTGATTTTAGAGGGTAATAAATTTTTCAACCAGCTCATAAGATAATCCAGGTCCTATCAAGATGGCGATATTATACCCTAAATTCCCTCATAACGTAACCACCCGCAACCGAGCGACTTTCTCATGAAACAAAAAACCATTGTAACGAATCATACAAAATAAATTTCAAATATGTTAGAATATGCGATAGAATCCAAAAATAAAAAAATAATAACACAGCATAGGGCAACATTATGTTCGATGTGATCGTGATAGGTGGAGGGCTTGCAGGCACTTTGTCAGCACTCAACCTATCGTCAAACTGTAGCGTATTACTCATCGAAGCTGGGGATGAAATCATCCCAACGATCAGCTCGAGCTATAACGAGTGCTATAAGCTACACACAGGACTGCACTATGCCAAGGATGTCGCTACCGCCGAGCATTGTTTAGATAAATCCATTGAGTTTGCTCGTGAATTTCCCAATATGATTGCTGGCAGTAATGATTTATCAGCACCCTGGCGTCGAGGTCGACATTACTTCATGTCAAACTCGATGGTTTCGATGAATGAAGCGATCAACGTTGCATTCCGGCTTAAAGAACGTTATCGGCAACTGGTTGATAAAGACGCTAGAAATGAAGTATTTGGCCCACCAGCCCAGTTTGTTCGCTTTCTATCGCCCGATGAATGCCCCGAAGTTGCTAAACAAATTCCCTTTCATGATGTGAAAGAGAATATGAGTATGATTAATGTCAGTCTCGGTATCGATTCAGCCGAATCACAAATTGATATTGCGAGATTAAGAGCTTATCTGCAAGAAGAAATTACAAAACGACCCAATATCACATTTTTACCTGCTTCATTCGTCACATCAATCGCCCCAGACCCCACACGATTCGGTTACACTGTTACTGTAAAAAATAAAAACAATATAACTGCAACCTATGACACAACGTCCGTAATCAACTGTGCATGGCAAAATATTGAAAAACTTGACTCAAAACTAGGGATGTACGTTCCTGATGAACATCGTGTCAGTCGCATTAAAGCAAGCATCCTAGTGACATTGCCTAAAGCCATGCAACACATCCATACCAGCACGTTTTCTTGTGGACCGTATTGTTCGATGACGGTGTTACCTAATGGGACGGCAATATTAGCAAGCGAGCGCACCACGAATGTCACTTATGTCAAATCAGGTTTGGATAGTTACCCAGAGGACATTCAAGATTTAATCAACAATAAATTGAAATTAAATCACCCCTATGGCAAAAACATTGCAAAAACTATTTTGGATGAATGTGCCGTATATTTCAATGATGAGTTGGCCCAAGCACTTCGCGAAGCGCCGATCAATGAACTGCATGTGGGTTTTGTAAAATTAATTAACCTTCCTAAAGAATACACAGACAAATCGATCCATGAAGCCGACAGCGTCGTTCACGCTCGACAAGATGATGGCGTCGAAGTACGTGATATCGGATATATATCCAATTCAGGTATGAAAATGACATACACAGTCGGCAATGCAATTCGTGTTGTCGACGAGTTAAAGCAACATGCCGTTATTCTGAATTCAATGAATAATTTAGTGCATCGGGTCATGAAGCTTCTTACCCCTCTCCCTGAATCAATCCAATCCCAAGAAAAAAATATATCACAATTATTGCATGTCACCTATAAAGACCATATTAGACAGCTTGTTTGCTCTGAAGGATATGAGTTAAACACGTGTGCAGAGCAATTAAGAAATGAAATTATTGAAACGTTAGAAATTAGAGAAGTGGCAATTAACCAAGCGGTTCCTTTCTACCGAATGATTAGCACACTAGCTTGTGGACCCAACCTAGACGGAACACGATTGTTAAGTCTCGCTAGAAATTGCTTGGAAATACTCACACAAAAGGGAAATGACAATGTGAGCAAAAATCAACGAACTGCCGTTTCTCCCGGACGTAACAGAGTGTCTCTATATGGTAGAAATATGGAGGCAAAATCAAAGATCAATCCTGGATCTAGCCCTCCTGGTGCTGATTTAATATTAGATAGAAGTGAGTTTGGTCCCTGGTAATCTGGAGAACACGAATTGCACATGGATGAGTTGTTTACCTGCTTAATTAACCATATCCCTCATGCAATTTTCTGGAAGGATGAAAATCTTGTTTTTCAAGGATGTAACAAACAATTCGCTCAACAATTTGGTTATTCAGATTCAGCTGATATCGTCGGTAAATCAGATTACGACTTCCCCTTTCCCACTCATTTGATTGAATCTTATCGCCGTGATGATCAAGAAATTTTAGTGTCGGGAATCCCTAAAATTGATTATGAAGAAAAACAAACTCAGCCAGACGGCTCAGAAAAAATAGTATCCATCAGTAAAGTACCCTATTACGACAAACATAAAAAAGTGATCGGTGTAATTGGGATTTATACTGATATCACGGCACGTAAACGCAGTGAAGCACAACTTAAACAAGCTAAAGAGGCTGCTGAAGCGGCAAATCAGGCCAAAACAGAATTCATTGCCAACATGAGCCATGATATTCGAACCCCATTAACGGGTATCGTCGGCATGTCAAAAATTTTGGAAGAAAATGCGGTTGATCCAAATCAAAAAAATTATGCGCATTGGTTGGGTGCTAGTGGTGAGCAATTATTACACATGCTTAACGATATTTTGGATGTGGTCTCTGCTGATAATTTTAATGAAAATGATGTGCATGAAGAAGCCATTGACGTACGAACCTTAATTCAACAAATGTTTGAACTAGAACATACGTCTACCTACCTTGAAGGACTTGAATTCATTACGCACGTCGACGAAGGTATCCCGCCCTTGCTAATGGGGGACTTAACGAAGCTCAGTCGAATTTTATTAAATTTATTGGGTAATGCGATAAAATTTACTAAATCGGGGCAGATAAAATTGAGTGCTGATTTACTAATTCCAGGTGAAAAACAGGTTGTTATTCAGTTTAGTGTCTCCGATACAGGTATTGGAATCCCTGCTGAAATTCAAGATAAAATATTTGACCGTTTTTTCAGAGTAACCCCATCCTACAAAGGTGTGTATTCAGGTCATGGTGTGGGTCTGCACGTTGCGCAATCTTATGCACGCTTATTAGGCAGTGAAATTAGAGTGTCCAGTATTCTAAATGTCGGCAGCCGTTTTTACTTTGATGTATCGTTGGAGGTGGCTGATCGATCATTTCCTGAACAAGCGTCACTTAAACAAACATTAATTGGTACGCATCATGATTCGGTCTTAAATACCATTCATTCTGATCATCCCGCTCGTACAATGAAACGCAACCATCAGCGCGTTCATAATGTATTGTTGATAGAAGATAATTCAATTGCTTTGAAAGTGATTAAAAGTATCCTCAAAAAAGCCAATTTAAATTACGTTGCGACCACAGATGGTGAATCAGCGCTGGAAATTGTAAAATCGCATTCATTTGATTTGATCATTTCCGACATTGGTTTGCCTGGCATTTCAGGGTATGAATTCACGAAACAATTGCGAAATTGGGAATTAGCTGAACATAAGATTCCTTTACCAGTCGTTGGTTTAACAGCGCATGCCAGCGAAGAAATTCATAAGCAATGCCTAAAAGCTGGGATGAATGCGGTCTTTGCAAAGCCAATGTCATTTACAACATTACAAACGATTATTTCACAATTCATATCCATTGAATCAGAATCAAAATCCCATTATCCGAACGGCGCAAAAAAGGCGTCCGATTTGCCCAATCAAGAAGCCCTTTTATTTGATCTTGACGCCTTTCCACTATTAGATATTGAAGAAGCCTTACGATGCGTTGATCATAATCAAGATGTGTTAACGGATATTTTCACATTTTTGGTTAACCAGGATATCCCGACTGAAAAATTAGCGATGCAAGATGCCTTTGCCGCCAATAATTGGCATGAAATTGAAAGACTGGCACACAAAATGAAAGGTGGAGCAGCTTGCTCAGGCTTAATTAAACTCAAATTTGCGTGTCAATATTTGGAACGTTATCTAAAAACAGGACGTTCACAGCTTGCAGCGAAGCTTTATCAGCAATTGTTGTTGGTGTTAGATAAAACGTTAGCAGCAATTAAACATTGGTTGAAAGCGGAAAGGCCATAACACAGCAGGGCAAACGCATGATTGCTCAAAAAATACCACTTAGCACTTTCTGTGCATCATCAGGTGAGAGTGTTCATCTAACTGTGTCACCTCATTGATTATCTAAGTCCCAGATTCAGCCTGTCTTCAAAATAAATATGAAGCTGGGAAATGATAAGTGCCCAATTGTGCATGGGCTGATTCCATTTTTCCAGAAGATGAGTCTTGTGAGGCAATGCGACCCTATTGATTCAAATGCCCGTTGCTGCCATTGTTTGCGAATCGCATTGTTCTTAAGTTTGTCCAAACTTCAGTAATAATAAAGGCCGATTAAGTTTATTGGAAACTAATTCGGTTGAATCATCTCTTACTGGTGGTTCATCTGTCTTTTTAAAGAAGTAATCATGACTGAATCGGTTTCTGGGGATCGGGTCTCCAAGAAGCACGAAAAATTCTCGAGCGGCTATAGGATCATATCTTGATGACACCAAAAAAGCCTTGATATGCTGTCTGATGGTCTGCTTTTGCGCTTCTATCGCCTCGCTATCTTCCTCGATTTTTTTTTCTAATTCTTCATTTTTTTTTGCACGCAGTTCGTTTTTTCGTGCTTGCAGTTCATTTTTTCTTTCTTGCTCTTCATAACTTTTTGTTAAATCTATAATTTCCTGGGCCCAGCGTTTTTGCATTTCCTCGAAAAAACGATCATAGGATTTGTCGTTGGTTGTATTTTCTAATCTAAAACTACTCAGCGCATCAAACGCTAACTTTAGTAATATAAAATCAGCATTCGAACCGCCTTTATCGGTGTGTTTTTGAAGTAATTGAGCTCGATATGTTTCTTTAATTTCTGCCCAAGCAATTTTCTTACCATTGACAACAAGTTCTTTCACTCTTTCTGCAGAAAAACCTAATGCTAATAAACATCCCTCTACTTTCCAGTTAACGGTGAGATGGTCCTTTAGATATTGGAGAGGAACTGATATTTCGGCTTGCAGTTGAGGATTTTTATTTAAATTAACTAATATTATATCTGTTGACTCCTGATTCAATGCTTTCATTTTTTCTTTAAACAGATAATATGCAGTCATTTTATGAGAATCAGATGCATAATCGGCAATATTGAATAGCCAATAAAAAAATTTAAAGTAATATCCATCTATTTTGCTTTGTTTTTGTAGTATTTGTTGGAATTGCTCTGGATGTCTTTCCCAATCTGAAAAATGACTTGATAAATTGATTGAAGGAGGGGTCTTGTGATAACGCAGACCCCATATCCGATGATAGCTAAAATGCTTAGCATTTGTTGCATTCAATGATGGCAATCTCATACTCTCCCTCATTTAAAACTGATTTGACGGATGTGCTCCATCACTATTTGGTTGTTTTAATGCCGCCGAAGAGAAAAAATTTTGTTCATTTCCCATAAAGTGGTGGATCATTAATTGGTATCCGCATTTGCTTTAGCAGGAAGATTGGTATGGGTATGATGGGTATGGTAGTCGTTTAAATGATTTTGCATTGATTCCTCCATGAATTTGAATAATACATGTTCAATAGACCTGTTTAAACTAAGGAATATACCACAATGTTGTCATTGTTTCCCTAGAAGCATCGAGACCTTATCACTACGCTGCTGCGCGCCATTAGTCCGTGTCGCACTCGCATTTACCGCCTGTTATAGGGTACTGGAGTTTGGACAAAACCGCGATCTAATACGAGCCCGTGGGCGTGACCGAGCCAGCCCGAACCCGAACTGGTTTAACTTTCAAGAAAATTCCTTTGGTTATGCGATCATTTTCTCTGTTATCGTTGTATTTTTCCACTTTTTAACGATGGGATGACGTGTTTGTTTTATTTGAATATCTCCCAGTTTTCGTCCAGGTGCTTTTTGTCTAGGTTTGGGTGGTTGAGCGGATGTGCCAATCATTCGAATAATTCGTTCAAAGTCGTTTTGGACTTGTGTTGGGGTTTTTATTGTTGCATTTGCTTTGAATGCGGGCAAGTATTTTTCCCATGGATTTGGAAAAACGCTCGCTAAAGAGCGTGACAAATATAATTGAGCATAAGCAATCATGACCAGTTGACGTAACGAAAAATCATGTAAAAAAGGGATAAAAGCTAAACGATATAAGGCAACTCTACAACCTAATTGTGCGCATAAAGTTCTAAATGGCATTTTTTGACACCAATGAGTTTGCCCTGCATAACACAGTAGCGGAAATTTGTGACTGTGCTAGTATTATAAGCTGAGGGTGCAGTGTTGTGGGGTAGTGGAGGAGGTTTGGTCAGGGATAACCGTCGCTTGCGGTGCGGGAAATGTGCTGCTTCGCAGGGTTGTTGGGCCAAGGCCCAACCTACTTTTATTCACAGCCATGTGCCCGGATTCCCGATTAATGAAAGGACTAAATCATGACTAAATATAGGCTATTAGCAATGGTATTGGGATTACTGTTATCCGGAATTGTAACTGCAGACTCTGTAGGAACGCAAACGGCGAACGCAGGGATTATACTGGGGGATGATGGTGGGGATGGGGATGGTGGTGATGGGGATGGCACTCCTCCGGAAGAGACACCACCTCTAGACTCAGACAACTCAAATCCTCCCCCTCCTTAGTATTTGCCAATAGATAAAATTATCGTCGTCTCTAAACTCCACACTTAGATTATACAAATCTTAGTGTGGAGTCGTTAATCGGTTTATTTATATTTTGTGCTGCAGGCGGAGTGCTCCATATAAATGAGCGGATTCTATCCTTAAAATTAGACTGGGTATGCTTTCGTGTGATGGATGATAACTCAACGATAGATGGTTGATAATCACCATGATCCTCGCTACTTAAATCATAAGAAGGATATTGCAATATCTCAGATCGCTCTTGAATATCATCTTTAAAATCATTTTTTTCTACTGACAATTTAGCCAAGTTTATGATAGACGGAAATGTTGTAATAAACGAAAATAACACGCTAACTATCTGAATAGTAAAATAAAATGACGCCTTGCCCACATCCTTCGTAGTGATGTGTTCACCACACATTAAAGCCATCGCCATAGCAAGCATGGCAAATAATGCAGCATTGTCAAGGAATACATAACTGACTGCATTAATAACATTACATAAGTAATTACCTATAAATATGCTCTGATTTGATGAATATGGGTATCTCAAGCAGTATGCAAAAAAAGAAACAACTACAATCACATTTCGTATTTCAGTTACTTCAGCTTCAAATTCTTCATAGACCTTAGGATCATCCATGTTTTTATCAAAAAACTGGATACTATTTAGTGGGCATAAAAGTCCTAATGAACAAAAAGAACCGACAGTTAATGCATGCATAGTTGCCTGCCAGACTGTTTGCAGCGCTGTTAATTTAGCAATATTAATCACTGAGTCATCTTTAGTAAAACGACCCAAATATACTCCTAACAGTAAAATCGGTAAAAATCCATAAATAATAACTTCCGTTGAGAAAATCATCGTTCCATAATTTAACCAATTTTCAATTCCCGCGATCATTGACTCTTTAAATAAACGAAAGCGATTAATCAATTCCAACACACTATCTTTATTAAATAGTCCACTACGTAAAAAAAATAAATTTAGAGAAATAATACCTAAACCACTGATTAAGAACCATGGCATATTTTTAGAGTAAATATCATAATATTCTGCTTCATTATCACTATACTTAAGATATGCTGTTGTAAGCAAACCTGAAAGAATATATATCTGTACCATACTCCGCAGCGAAACAATCACATCTCGAACCACTTCGATGTTTATCCCATCCAACAGCCGCTTCGAATAAGCGATCTTTGCTGGGGGGTATTCGCCTTTTTTGCATTGGATGAGGTTGACGAAAGCTTCGACGATTCTTAGGAATACTTCCTCGTTGATGGTGTAGCCGGTGATGGCATTGCCTTGTTTTTTGTAGATGGCACGTTCTAGTTTGTTTAATGCGTCTAGGGATTTTAGGGCATCGTATAATAAGGCTTCATCTTCGATGGGTATGGTGTCTGAGAACACGGATGAATCCAATACATCCAGGGCGTTGAGTTCATCGTTTGATAGTAAACATTGAAACGCTTGAATTTCGGTATTGAGTTGAAAAAGACCTGTGGGTGTAATGATCGTGGTGTGTTCGTATTTTTCACCCACTGCCGGGAGGTCTTGTCGCCAGATTAAACGATAATCTCTGACGATACGACCAGCGATGGTGCCTGCGCTGGTGGTGTTGAATGAAGGTAATTCGGATCGAGTGGCAATAAAGGTATCGGGGGGCAAATCATCGTGATCAGAACCATCGTCTGATCCAGACATTGATCCTGTTTTATCCGACTGTTTATCACGCTCAGGTGATGATTGAGTCGATGATTTATTCGAATCGACCGAGTCTTTTTTTTCTGCAGATTCATTGCTCGATATTAATTCTGCGCTGACTGAGTCTGTGGAATTTGCCATGAATTCATGATCAAGCTGATGCATAGGTGATACAACATCATTCCCTTCATCGCCCAAAACCGGCGCTGCAGCATCCTCAGGTACCCTTTCCTCACTATTCCTCATAATCCATGCCCATCAAACCACCGATGGTACATATTTTACCAGATTATATGATAACTGTAACTGTATTTTTGATGTTCAAAAAAACTAACTCTTAGTTGATTTTAAACGACACCACAAAGAGCTGGATCTATGCAAACAATAATTACCTATTTTCACAACAATCACAGGCGTGACCAGGACTTGCGTGCTCCTTACAGCAGACATGAGAACCTGTTTCACAAAAACATTCGCCACCACACTTCCTGGCGTAAACATTTTGTCCAGCGAACATCATAATGGAACCTAACAAAATAGCAGATGCAACTCGGATTGTTTTCATATTCGTCTCCGATAGTTAAAGCTTGATTTGGATACACACACCGTCAACTGTAGCCTATCCTCAGTAAGCCTTCAACCAGAGCAAAAATTTTTAATTTTGCTGATTTGATGGTTTTGCCATCACCATGATGGCTGGCCTAGTACAAGGATGTGCGCATCGATCGCAGGGAGCGGACCCGTCTAAAATGCAGAACCCGTCAGTAGATTGCGATGCTGAGGCACAGATGTGACCAAGATACAGGCCAATGTCGAAGATCGTTCGCTAATGCCCAGGATGTCAGGCATATTAACTCCGAATCTAGGGTAACAAACAGAAGTATGGTATAATCGCTGAAATTTTTTAATATAAGGGATCATTGCCATGATTATTACGCCTAAAATTAGAGGGTTTATTTGTACCACAGCTCATCCTGATGGATGCTTTAAAGCGGTGGAAGATCAAATTAATTATGTCAAATCGCAGAAAAAATTTTCAGGTCCTGTGAATGTCTTGGTGATCGGCGCGTCAACCGGATACGGCTTGGCAAGTCGTATCGCCGCAACCTTTGGCGCTCATGCGAATACCATTGGCGTTTTCTATGAAAAACCCGCGGAAGGTGAACGCACCGCATCAGCTGGATGGTATAACACGGCAGCGTTTGAAACCATTGCACATCGTGATGGTCATTATGCTAAAAGCATTAATGGTGATGCGTTTTCAACTGATATTAAAGAGCAAACCGCACAACTGATTCGTGATGATTTAAAACAAGTGGATCTCATCATTTACAGCCTAGCATCCCCACGACGTGTCCATCCTCAAACAGGCCATGTTTATTCATCCGTGCTCAAACCAACCGAACAAGCATTTACCGGTAAGACGGTGGACGTGTTTCGCGGTGAAATTAAAGATGTGGTGATTGAGCCTGCATCAGACGACGATATTGCGAATACCGTCGCTGTAATGGGTGGTGAAGATTGGGAAATGTGGATTGACTTTTTGGCGAAAGAAAATCTATTAGCCCAAGGAATCTTAACCGTTGCTTACTCATACATTGGTCCTGAATTAACGTATGATCTCTATAAGGATGGAACAATTGGCAAAGCCAAAATTCATCTCAAAGCAACCGCTGATCGACTAAATCATACCTTAAAGTCTCTGCAAGGCCATGCCGTTGTTTCAGTGGATAAAGCCGTTGTCACCCAATCTAGTTCAGCGATCCCGGTGGTTCCTCTTTACATTTCTATTTTGTTTAAAATCATGAAAGAGCGTGGGACGCACGAAGGATGTATTGAGCAAATGTATCGTTTATTCCATGACCATTTGTATGCGACGAATCCACCTGCTCGTGATGAAGAGGGCTACATTCGTATCGATGATCTTGAAATGCAAGATGATATACAAGCAAAAATCCGCGTGTTGTGGGATCAAATTACCACAGACAATGTGATGCAACTGACCGATTTACAGGGTTATCGTGATGATTTTAATCGCTTGTTTGGGTTTGGAGTTGAAGGGGTTGATTACACAAAAGACATATCACCCATTCGAGAAATTGAATCGATTCAACCGATTTTTGCAGAATAAGCGTTTTTATGCATGGCCACATCCCAAGAACGAATCAAGGGATGTGAACTGCCAACGTGCCAACAGACCTAAGTTATGGAGTGAAGATAATATGCCTATTTTTAAAACATTTTTAAGTATTGTGGCTGTTTTATTCGCAATATTTATCATAGGTGGTTTGATGATGCCTGTTGATTGGAGCATTTCACGCTCGATTGTCATTCATGCTACTCCCGAACAAATTTACCCTTGGGTAAGCGATTTTAAACAATGGGAAAAATGGTCACCTTGGAACTCATCTGAGGATGATACTCTAAAATACACGTATTCAGGCCCTGAACGTGGCGTTGGTGCGAAACAAAATTGGACTAGCAAAAAAATGGGTAATGGCTGGATGCAATTTACGGCTGCTGATCCTCAAACGGGCGTCAGTTACGACTTGTTCATTGATATGGCCCACATGCAATCGACATTGCATGGTCAAATTACCTTCCAACCGCAAGGTGATGACACGCTAGTCACATGGACTGATCAGGGACATTCGGGTGACGGATTGATTCAGCGTTGGATAAGCCCAGCTGTTCAAATGTTAATCACAAAAGAACTTGAAACCGGATTAACCAATCTGAAAACAGCCGTGGAGAGGACCTAAATCCCCCATGTCTATCATTCCTGATATCGGCATCAGTCTTAAAAATCCATTCGCTCGGTTGTTCGAGGATGAGCCCAAGCTAAATCCTTATGCGCGAATCATTCGCAGTTCATTTTGGGAGAAAGTGCAGGATACTTATGCCGTTTTGAATGGCAATCAACAATACCCTTTAATGCATGCGAATAATGGAAAGATCGACGATTGGGATATTGGCGTACTGGATTTTTGGGGGTTTTATGTACTTCGGGTCATTATTTGGCTATTTTATTTCATTGGAATGAGTCTTTTAATCATTAGTCCTGTTTTAGAACTCCCCTATTCTTATACTTTAGGCGTGTTATTTTTCGACGTTATCACACCCACACTCGATGCGCTTATTACATTTATTCGGGTGGTTGCTGCAATTGATATCATGCTCGTAATCCTTCCTCTAATTGGCATCGTGCATCTCATTGCCAAAATACAACGCGATAGGATAAATAAAAAAATTGATGCGGCTGTCGAAGCATTAGCCGAAGAAGGGGTACCTCCAAGGCTTTTGCATGATGAATGCATTCCCCATATTGATAAAGACAAATACACACTTTATTTTTCTACTATCAATGCACATGATAATCAACATAATCTATGTATAGTAAAAATACCGAAAAACGCTAAACAAGATAGTATGAAATGCTCTTATCAGTTTTTTCAATATATCAAAGAGCAACCCGAACCCAATGAAAATATACCAGGAGCGGTTGACAACTCGACTTCAACCCAATATCCGCCCGCGCCGCATAGCGTGGGCACAGAGACGAAAGATCAACAAACCCTAATCGACTTAATAACTGCACTGAATGAAAACGAAATTTCTGAATTTTTTAATGCAGTTTCCAAGAGAACAGCGTATCCCATCGAATCAACTAATACAAGAAAGCCTCTTTTTGAACTGGATCAAACGATAGCTATGGAAAAATATCAAACTATTTTAAAGAGAATGATAGGTAATACTTATGCATCTACAAACTCAGCAGAACCAGAAGAGCATGTATTTAGAGATCTCGAATCAACTGACAAAACAGACTCACTTTCTGAGCATCACCAAATGACAGCTACAAAAAGGTATCAAATCATTTTAAATGAAATGACAAAACACGAGAGTTCTTCGTGTCAATTCGCTATCCGCTAGCTGAATCCTGTTCGAGCAAATTAACAACGTGTCCCAAGATCACAGAAACAGTACAGTTCGTCTTTAAAATACCGCTCGCCCCCGGATTTCACGCAGACTCCTCTGTAGCGTTCTAATGTATCGACACAAAAACCTTCATCGAATTCCGCACCTGATTTTACGAATAAATACCCCAGTAGCGGTCTCCTAAACAGTTCAAAATAACCTTTTGCCTTTCATTTAGATTAAGAATCACCTTAATATCCTCGCCGACACTGAGTTCATAAACGCTTGCAAAGCAATCGTTGAGGCGATGTTATACCGTATGCGAGTTGGTTGCCCTTGAAGAAAAATGAAAGCATTTTACGTCTATATTATGGCGAGTAAGCGCAATGGTGCTCTATATGTTGGTTCAACGTTTGATTTGATTAAACGGGTTTGGGAGCATAAAAATAAGGTAATACCAGGATTTAGCGCTCAGTATAATGTTCATATGTTGGTCTATTACGAAACGCATTCAACTTATATAGACGCTGCTCGACGTGAAAAACGTTTCAAAAACTGGTGCAGACAATGGAAAATTAATTGGATTGAAGATTGTAACCCAGAATGGCGTGACCTGTACGAGGAAATGTGTTCTTAATCAAGATCTACTGGATGCCTCGGACAAGCCGAGGCACGTAGGGGGGGGGGGAGCAATTGTCAACACCCCTAATCCGTTGATATATTGTTTTTGTGCTAGACTGTAGTAATGAATTAAAAATCAGATGGAATCATCATTGTAACGAAATGATATTTAACTACTTAGGAGGCCACATAACATGAAATTTTCAAGACTTATATCTGCAAATTTAATCCTTGCTATGGCTATCTTCTGTTCAAATTATGCTAATAGTTGTGCCAAAGGAGAAGTTAATTGTGCCGCAGGGACTGTCAGCTCAAACTGTGATGGTTGTTATGCAGAAAGGGCAGCCTGTGTATGGACAGATCTGTCTCATAAAAGAACTCATTGGGAGTGTCGTAGGTAGAGGTTCTGGTACTCCCTACGGTACGATTGATCTCGTAGCTCCTGAATCATTAGATGTCTCTTTTGTTTGTGATTGCTCGATATGGTAGGATTCCCACACAAAACAAAATGAGAGTATCGTGACCACGACCATTACCACCTGGGCTGATGTTTGAGCTGATGAAAAAACAAAGCCCTATTTTAAATCAATCATGCGGTTTCGCGCACAAGAGCGACAGGCTGGAAAGACCATCTATCCCTCTCAACGTGATCTATTCAATGCATTTCGAGAAACATTATATCATGAAGTCAAAGTGGTTATTCTAGGCCAAGATCCTTATCACGGGGCCAGGGCAAGCACATGGACTTTCATTTTCCATACAAACCCATGTTAAATTACCACCTTCCTTAAAAAGTATTTTTCAAGAATTACACCACGATTTAAATATTCCCATCGCAACAAAAGAACTCATTGATTGGAACTTAACTCAATGGCACTAACTTGAGCGGCACTTTTGTATAATCCTCTTGCTTGTTGCAATAATGGGAATGGTTTTGGCCTGCGTTTTCTACATCGAGGCTCCTCTCGGCCTGGTCGATTGGCGACTTTTTTGTGAGTAATGGCTTTAAAGAGGTGTTAGTACACGATTGGATCACCGGTATTGAGCAACCCTGCTTGCAGGAAGGCTCGTATATTTTGTAAAGCGAGCTTAAAGCTAAGCGTTGTTGGCGGTCGTGCATGTAGCCAAGCAGCATGGGCCATGATTTTTCGGATGATACTGTAAGCCAGCATATGCACCCAAATTTCTTTTCGAACCATACTTGGGGTCTTCCCCCGCAATATTCCATGTGCATTGTTTCCTTGATTGAGCGCAGTGTCAGCTCCACGAATCATCGAAGACCTTATTTAGTTTTACATTTTACCCTCATCCGCCCTGCTGTGTGACCGGCACATAGGTAACAAAGATGCCTGGTCACACAATGTTTTTGTGTCATTACTATTAATAATTTTATAGGATAGCATATTTTTATGCGTTGAATTGGTCATCAAAACTCCTACAGTTTTTTTAATTGCTGCCGCTATTCGATGATGTGGATCGGAATTCAATGGGGGCTGTCATGAGACCAATAACAATAATAACCTTAGCGATACTCCTTTTTTTCATGCAGTCCTGGGCGTGGTCGCAAGCACGATATGGCGAATCTTTATGCAAATCGGCCGATTATTTTTGCGTTAAAATTAAAGCGGGTGATAGCTGGGAAACGATGTTTCCTACCGAACAATCACGCGACATCGTGAGACGTGTTAATCGCATGAATATTTCTCTTCGACCCGGCATGACTATTGCGATTCCACAACGTTTAGATCAAATTACTATTTACGACGTGTCTCCTTTTCCGCGATACATCGAACCAACTGGGGAAAAAGTCATTTATGTCAGCCAGAAGAATTTAGCATGGGCTGCGTATAATGAGGAAGGTGAACTGGTGTGGTGGGGACCTATCTCAACTGGATCAGGGCATTGTCGCAGTCCGGATGGAACCTGTTTAACGCCTGCTGGATCATTTCGCATTATTCGTAAACAAGATATCGATTGTATTTCAACGGTGTTTCCAGTGCGTGCCGATGGAAACAACGGTGGTGCGATCATGCCTTATTGCATGCACTTCCTGAGAGGCTATGCATTGCATGGCAGTGAAGTCGTCCCTGGCTATCGAGATAGTCACGGCTGTGTGCGTATGTTCATTGAAGATGCACGTTGGTTGAATGAAGAATTTATCGCACTACCGGGGGCGGGTGGATTGCAGGGAACGCGTGTGGTGGTGGGGTCGGTGAATGACTAGGATCTGGACGTATTTCTTTGGCACATCATCCCGAACACAGTGAGGGATCTCCGACATCGGCACAATGCCATGCTCTGGAGATGTCTCGCAATGCTCGACATGACGTGCATGAAATATCCTTACATCAACATCGAAAACGACCCCGTAACGCCATTATGAGCTAATTTAATTTTTAACTGATCACTCATTTGTCGATTCGCGAAAGGACCCACTCGCACTAAAAATCGTTGTTTATCTTTTTCAATAAAAACGGGTGATGGTGATATTTTGGCAAGTTTAACCCGCAACTGCTCTGCTAATTGTCCGGATGCAAATGCACCTGCTTGCAAATAATAATGAGCTTCATGCCCTTTTAACGTGAGTGCCTCAATTTCTACCAGCGCTGTTCCTTGAGGGAAGATGCCCAATTTCGCTGCTGCTCCATAAGATAAATCAAGGATTCGCCCACTATGAAATGGACCACGATCATTCACTTTAACAATGGCTTCTCGACCATTTTTAAGATTTTTAACTCGTATATAGGTGGGCAAGGGTAGCGTCTTATGTGCGGCAGTCAAAGCATACATATCATAATCTTCACCACTGGACGTACGTTTTGAATGAAATTTAGTACCATACCAGGATGCAAGACCTCGTGTGCGATACCCACTGGCAGTGGTCATGACGTTATAACGATGTCCATCTACATAATAAGTGGCGGGATTGCCATACCGACTCAAGGGTGCGTTCACCGGTTTAACCTCTTTGAACGATCTTGGAACGGGCCCCTTTGGTGCGCTATCCTTTTCAGTTGGAACATAACGATTTTTTTTAACCTTCGTGTGTGACGCACGTTTAGTCACCGTTGCTCGGCCATGATGTGAATTCGCAGCCTGTTTGTCGTTCGTATTTTGAACGGTTTGGCATCCTGATAACAGCATAAAACCAATCAAACCAAAGACATTGCCAACCCGTATTAATTTTCGCATAATCCTCTTCTCGTGCTAGTGGTACTCATTCCTCATGATATGGTAGTATATCACCCAAAACTTTAACTCTATTTATTTAGGTATTTTCAATGAACCAAAACCGATTGTTTTTAACAAAAGCCCTATTATTCGTGTATTTTGCAATTCACTCAAGCTTTTTTTATGCCAACCCTCCCTCAAATCTTGGCATGATGCAGCCCAATGTCGCGAGTAATGCACCATTAATTACACCAGCACCTCCCCCACTGAATGCAAAAGCTTATATTTTAATTGACGTGAACAGCGGCAAAATTATTGCGGAAAAAAATAGCGATGTGCGTATGCCACCCGCTAGTTTAACCAAAATGATGACCTTATATGTGGTTTCAAATGCACTCAGCAATAATCAAATCCACTTAGATGATAGCGTGCGTGTCAGCCAAGAAGCTTGGAAAATTGGCGGCTCTCGCATGTTTATTAAGGAGGGACAACAAGTTTCCGTTGAAGATCTGTTAAAAGGTATTATCGTGGATTCGGGCAACGATGCATGTGTGGCATTGGCTGAACACATTGGTAGCAGCGAACAAGGATTCACGGAGCTCATGAATAATGAAGCCCGAAATCTTGGCATGACAAGTAGCCATTTTACGGATAGTACGGGTCTACCTGATCCCGATCATTACACAACGGCAAAAGACTTGGCGATCTTAGGTCGTGCGCTGATCAATAACTTTCCTCAATACTACCATTGGTATAAACAAAAATGGTTTACCTACAACGGTATCCGTCAACCTAATCGTAATCGACTATTATGGCGTGATAATCAAGTGGATGGCATCAAAACTGGGCATACAAACGAAGCAGGATTTTGTCTTGTATCATCCGCTAAACACGGCGACATGCGTTTATTGGCCGTCGTGCTCAATGCACCAACGGATGCAACACGTGCCGATGATAGTGAACGTTTACTAAATTATGGGTTTCGTTTCTTTGAAACGCATCGAATGTATAAAGCAGATCAGCCCATTAGTACAGTACGTTTGTACAAGGGCAAACGCAATACAATCAACGTCGGTGTATTGTCCAACGATGCAATCACCATCCCTGCTGGACAATATCAGCGTTTAACAGTCAACACCAAAGTCCCTGCTTACTTAGAAGCACCTATTAAACGAGGTCAAAAAGTAGGTGAACTGGTGATTCAATTTGACGGCAATATATTGGATACAAAGCCTTTATATGCTCTACAAGATGAAGAAGCTGGTGGCTTTTTTACTCGTGCAAAGGATTCAGTACGCATGATGTTTTCGCGATGGTTTAGCTAAATCATGAGCGATAACAAGACACTCATGCAATTTCCCTGTGATTTTCCACTGAAAATCATCGGGAAAAATAGTGAGCAGTTTTCACACGACATCGAAGAGATTGTGCGACAGCACTTTCCCGGTGACGTGACGATTCAGACGCAACCCAGCCAAAACAGTAATTATCTGGCAATCACAGCGACTGTTCGAGCTCATGATCAGGCTACACTGGATGCATTATATCAGGATCTCACAAAGCACCCTGATATCAAAATGGTGCTTTAACTAAGATGGTATATTCTGGGGATTTCCGTTTATGTTGATACGGCAGCTCGGCATGCAACCTTATCAAACAGTCTGGGAAGACATGAAACGTTTCACCGTTGAACGAACACCGGATACCCCGGATGAGCTATGGATATTAGAACACCCCGCTGTATACACACAGGGACAAGCAGGCAAAGCAGAGCATATACTTAATTCACAAAACATCCCCATTGTCCAAACTGATCGTGGTGGTCAAGTGACCTACCATGGCCCAGGACAACTCATCGCTTACGTATTAATGAATTTAACACGTCGACAACTCGGAATTCGAACGATGGTCTGTCATTTAGAACGCGTGTTAATCAATGTATTAAAAACCTACGACATTCAGGCCCAACGTCAATCTGGTGCGCCTGGTGTGTATGTCGGTGAACGAAAAATTGCATCCATTGGATTACGTGTCAAACAGGGTTGTACATACCATGGCATTGCTTTGAATGTTGACCTTGATCTCAATCCATTTCGTGGCATCAACCCCTGTGGCTATGCCAAACTAGAAATGACGCAAATCAAAGACTACAATCAGATGGTTACTATGAGTAATGTAAATCAACGGTTCATCGAACACTTTATACAGGTCTTTAATCAAGGATATGAGTGTCATGAGACATCACAGGACTGAAATGAGGGCTAGGCATGCATCTATTTGCTGATTATGTGCAACCCCTCACATCATGGCTGCATACAAATCCCGATTGGGCTCTCCTCTTTACTTTTTTAATTTCATGCATTGAGTCACTTGCTATTATTGGCAGTCTCATTCCAGGTTCATTGACCATGACAGCCATTGGAATTCTCGCTGGCTCAGGAGTGATGCGACTTGACCTTACTCTCTTAGCTGCATCGCTGGGTGCTATGGCGGGTGATGGCGCCAGTTACACATTGGGGTATGTGTTTCGCGATCAATTAGGCCACATATGGCCATTCACTCGTTATCCCAGTTTATTACAATATGGCAAAGACTTTTTTATGCGCCATGGGGGTAAAAGTGTGTTAATCGGCCGGTTTGTTGGTCCATTGCGCGCCATTATTCCCGTGATTGCCGGCATGATGAACATGCCTCATTTGCATTTTTTTGTTGCCAATCTGCTCTCTGCAATAGGCTGGGCGCTCTTATATGTGATGCCGGGTTATTTAATTGGGACGGCCAGTAGCCAACTGTCGACTGAGAGTGCGCGGCGTATGCTTGGCTTTATTGTTGTTTTAGCATTGATGATTTGGGTCATCAGTAAACTAGTCCATTGGATTATTCGTTCTCTTAATCGCTGGTACAACTCGCATTTACACACCCTCTATCAATGGTCAGCAAAGCATCCCTATTACAAACGCTTATTTAGAGACTTGGCTGATCAAAATGATTCGATCAATAGTTTAACGATCACCTTATTTTTTGCGTGGATTCTGTGTTTTATTGTATCGATATGTCTTTGTTTTTTTGTGATTCAAGATACTTGGATCAATGTGATTGATAACCCAACTTCATTTTTTTTACAAAGTTTGCGCACACACTTGTTTGATGGTTTTTTCATTATTCTTAATTTTATGATTAGCCCCCTATCACTGTTCGGTTTTTTTCTCATCATTGCAGGGAGTGCTGTCTATGTTCGAGATTGGCGCCTATTACGGTATTGGATTAGTCTGGCATGTGTCAGTGTGGTGATCACACAATTAATCAGCCTCGCCATCCCGATTCCCAACCCTGATAGTTTATACACCATCAATATCAATGCAACATTTCCCGTTATCAATTTAACGTGGGCAACCTCATTATTTGGTTTTATCATCTGTTACCTCGTCGAATATCATCGTAATGAATTGTCATCGTTATTACGTGTGCTTTTAACGGCTTTACTCATGCTATCAGGATTTGCTGCGATTTATTTTGGTGATAATTGGTTAACCAGCGTTATGGCTGCTTACTTTATTGGTTTAACGATTAGCCTCATCCACTGGATTTTTTATCAACGAAAAAAAACTCCGCATCGACATGTGGGCGTCGTTATCATCCTATCCGCTAGTGCATTATTAGTAACTACAACCATCGAATATGTCTATCATTTTCAATCTATTGTTGCAAATCATACCGCTAAACCTCAACAATATGAAATCAATGAAGATACGTGGTGGCATCAAAAAAAACCACTACTTCCACTGTATACCACCAATCGAGTTGGCAAACCCATTGGTTTATTTAATATTCAATACGCTGGATCAATTCAACAGTTACAGCAAAAACTACACGAACATGGGTGGAAAAAACAATCCAAACCATTATTGTATGCCTTAATGATTCGCGCCGATGGCCAACATTCAACGGAAGAATTACCTGTGATGGAGCAGCTTTATTTAAATAAAAGACCGACGCTTATCATGACGTATCAAAATACAAAAAATAGTAATATTTATATCCTACGATTGTGGCATTCCAATTATCATCTTAACCAATATCAAGAACCCATTTGGTTGGGCAGTGTTGTTCTGGCACGAACTAAAAGCACCCTCAGTCATTCGGATAAGCATGCAAAAAATAGCCCACCCATGACATTATTCCCCCCCCTGCTTCCTGCAATAAAATGTTACCGTGTGACCGAGATTAAAGTCCACGATCCGCATATCAAGTCATTACGCTATGGCAACCCAGCGGAATTGTTGCTCATAAAAGAGTCGGTACAAGATTAGATTGGTTGATTTGAATCATTCAGAAAACAACAATAAATTTAAATACTCACTGGGTGATTAAAAGTAAGCATGTGCAATTGTAAACCTTAACATGACCAACCAGTTTGATGTATAATATCAATTTATTACACAGACTCACGCAAGCAAATCGAACCGCTATTACAAGGAAACATGATGCCAACTCGGGTTTGTATAGAGCGCCGTACCATTTATTTAAATGCCGCAATGGAATCAATCATCACGATGTATGACAAGGCATTACAAAAGCAAGGCATTCCTATCGAGCAAGACAAGAAACAACAGAATAGAGTTTCGGATCATGCAGTGACCGTCGCACCAGTTGCAGAAATGAAAGCATACAAACGCTCAGGAATTCTGCCAACAGCTATCAGAGCATTTGAACAAGCCAGTGGCGAGCCATATGGTGGCTACTATTATGAATTACCAGAACAATATATCGAATTAGATTCTGAAGCAGCAGCGCTCTACAAGGAGTATAACTCATTCTTAATTAAAGCTTTAACAAAAGAAAACGTGAGTTCCGAGAGTACCGAATGCCAGGAAGTGAGTTCGCGTTTTGCCTTAACTTATATTTTGTTATCTCGATTGGCAGGTTATGCATTGCAATGTAAGACTGACTCATTAAACAATGCAACATCAATCATTCAGGCATTAGAGGATTTTCAAGAACAATTAATAGCGTCTACGCTATTAAACTCAACACGTATTGAAGGGATAAACGCAACATTTACCCAGATATCAAGCTTAAACATACCAAGCACATTAACCGATCGGTTTATTACCGAAATCAGTAAAACTCGTGCGTCATGGAATACCAGGATAAAACAGATAATCCACTCCATTCAATTACTGCATAGTCATACAACCAGTATTTCAGAAGGCAATTATTTATTAGAAAGGACACGTTGCGCCATTTCACGCCAGTTACTTGCATGCATCGCACCCACCACAAAAGAGAGTGACTACAACGATCAGTGGTATGAACAAATCCTATTAAAGCGCTTAGACAATCTGCAAGCCAAGGTACAAACAAATGAAATCAACCTGCAGTCGACTCGATGGTATTACGATCAATTAAGCCTACAACAAGGCCAACAGCTTGCCATATTAATGTCAAAACGCTTTGATCGAATCGTTATTGACAAGATAAAACAATTATTTAGATTGTTAAACACAACTGAAATACTGATTAACATATTTAGGTGTATTGATGATTTATTTAGGATATTCAATTGGCTTCCAATACTAAATGGTAGCATTAATATGCAAGCATTAGAGAGCTTATTAATGTCGTTCAGTGAAATAGTTAAAAATAGCCTTAATATCGACGATGAGCTATTAGAAATCATTGGTTCGGACGCAAATCGCCATTTGCGTAAACACCATGCGGATAATGGAGATAATCTGGCGATTGAGCTAGATAGCTTGCGTTATTTGATTCATTCACTAGGTGGGTGCCACATCAAAACAATTGTTACGCAATCCATGTGCACAACGATAAAAAGCATGCAAGAGATTGATCAATCGTTACCCTTGGCATTTCGATTCATCCGCAATCAAGGCAATGCCATGGCAACGACCCACGTATCGACTCAACGTTCGCATAGTCCTCGCGTGGTTGAGATTGAAGACAACAATGCAGATGATATAATCCAAACACGATTCACACCAAGCTCCATAGCCTCCAGCTTATATCATCGTTTTATTGCAGCACCATCTCAGCCGATTGAACAAACGCCCTTGTTGCCAACAGTCGCTGAGCATCCTATCGAATTACAAGAAAATGTGGCGACTCCCCCAAGAGAGCTACTCGTGCCCTCGCCCTTATCGGAGGATCATATCGAATTACAGATGAGAAACCTCGTTCCTCAAGGCCAACCTGAACATGAATTTAGCTCATCATGGGTACAGCTCCTAAACCAGCTTATTAAGCTACACAATGAAACCACAGATCGTCATCTAATGTTCAAAAAATTCTGGCAAGTCTTGTACTACACCGAATCTGGTTTTTTTTATAGCATGGATAGAATCTTACGCACCTACTACAAACAATTAGAACAAGAACGAAAAGACACCAGAGCAATGTATTGGGCTAACAATATTCAAAAAACGTTGGCAAATCCGCAAAACACGGCAAGTGCCCGCCGCTGGGCAACTGCAAACATGAGCGTTTTATTTAATTGCAATGAAATCCAATTACAAGCAAAGATTGAGACCTTAAAAAGTGCGAAAGAAACGAGCCATGCGGCCGTTATTCGCTACCAAAAGAACCAACTCCACCTGACCGCTACAACACATCGTGGTTGGAGTAAGCAACATCATGAATTCTTAGATTCGTTTTTATACAACACCCCTGGTATGGGACTTAATAAAGAAAAGATTACGCAGTTTTTATCAAATATTATCGATCAATTGGCCCAAAACACGCAAGAAACGTCTGATCGAGATCTAACTGTATTATTGGAAAAAACATTGACGGGATATATCTCTAGTCAGGGTGATGTGGCACATTTAACCGTCGTCATTCGGGGCTTAATTCGATTAGGGGCTGATCCACGGCAATGGATGCGAAACAATCCGATGAGTCATGAAAACAAGCAGGCTCACATGCCTCATTATATCATTGCCAAAGAAGCCTATACTATGTTGTCTCGTTATCAACACAAGGCTGAATTTTTAGATGATACGCTTCTGTCTTTAGGAAAAACATTCAATCGTTTAGTGAATGAAATGGATATATTCGGACGTAAGTTATATGATTGTGTTGATAGTGATAACGGTCGCTTTTGGACAAGTGATCTAGGTAAACGATTGTATAAAGATGGTGCTCGTGTCGAACGCTCTGCATTGTTTTTAGCGCTATTGGACTGGATTCATCTTATTTTTAATGATCCGCTCGTCATGAAGCATGACGACACTCAAGCGTTTGAGTTAAATACAAGTATTACCACAGCAAAAGACAATATCAATCGTTGTAAGATTGAGTATGATCAAGCCATCAAAAGGACGACTCAATTTCCGTTTTTATATAATTTTGGTCAGGGGCAATGTGAACGGTTAATGGATGTGGTTAAGGAAATTCATCTATCGTTAGTGCACTTAGGAGCGTGTCGAGTAGGAAATGCTAAACACTCAGTGGAAGCGCAGGCTCAATCTGAGCAAGATCATAGTCTTAGACAGGCGGCTGAAGGTAAAGCCGCCGCTGCACACAAACAAGCAGCAGCTGATCGCGCTGCGAAGGAAACTCTTCATACGGCACTCATTGCATCAATGAAAGCCGCGATGCCGGCATTGGTAGGACAGTCTATACCATCTGGTAATCAATATGATGTATTCAAATCCTGGATAGAATCACAACTAACGAGGCTAGTCGCTATATTCC